>TARA_R100001480_G_scaffold52427_1_pt1 | contig 14332 bp, 4 predicted proteins | sample TARA_R100001480 | Tara Oceans TARA_R100001480 (sample SAMEA2622212) | marine metagenome | biome: marine biome (ENVO:00000447); feature: mesopelagic zone (ENVO:00000213) & marine oxygen minimum zone (ENVO:01000065); material: "saline water (ENVO:00002010), including plankton... | reverse complement strand
TGACTTAGTAGTAGCTAATGTATCATCAAAATCAAACACTCTAATCTTTTTAACTGGAGCATTTGGATTACGCGCAACTGATAAAGCTTCATCAACTGTTTTAGCATAACCAATTATTTCATTATTAGTTTCGCTTTTACTAAACTTAATAACATTATTAGATAAAGTTTTTATATTAGAGTCTTTAGCTTTATTTACTGATCTAGATAAACTAGGAGTAGTTAAATTACCACTAGCATCTATTTCCAATGTTTCTCCAAAAGTTTTATTATCTAAACCTTCTATTGAAAATGGATCTATACCACCTTCTATATTAGCTACGATTTCATCAAAGTATCTATCAAACCAGTTATCGTTAACAATACTCCAGTTTTCACCCATACTAGTTGTTCTTCCAGCTGATTTTATTTTAATCTTGTCGTCATAGTTATCTAAAGCTATTAATTTATAGTTTTTCATAACTAAATCATACATAGTGTTAAAATCAGATTTACTAAAGTTAGTATCTAAAGCACCTATTAATAAGTATAAATAAGCTCTTGTAGCTGGCATAGCGTGTTCCCACTCATATAACTTACCATCATATCCTTTAGGGTTTTTAGACCACCCTAGCATTTCAGCACCCATTCTATGAGGATGCGTAACATCAACTCCTACCAAACTAAAGTAATTCCCCCAAGCTTTAGCATTTTTATTATTTTCTCTTATAGATTTAAAAACTCTTTGCCAAAGCTGCTTGTGCATACTTAAATGCATTGCGTTTATTTGTTTTATATTTTGAGTTATTTTATTTTCACCTTTACCTCTTGTTTTACCTTTTGTGTTAGTTTTAGATATTTCTTCTGGTGTTGATCCAAAATATTTTGAATAAGTTATGCCATATTTATAATCTTTTGCTTTTCCAGTAAAAGGTTTTCCGTATTTTATTTTTTTATTTTTTAAAAAATTATCTCTTTTATTAACAAAATATTTATCAGTTGTTGTTTCTACACCGTCAACTTTTATTTTTATTTTACCTTTTTTAGCTAGTATTCTATTACTAGGTCTTAAAACTGTTGCTGTTATTAAGTCCTTAGGTAACACAGGTGCCCATATATTTTCTACATCTGTAAAAAAATCATCTATAGCTTTTTTAGTATCATGTTTGTATATTTTATCTCCTATGTAAGTGTTTAATAGTTGATCTATATTTTTAATTTCACCTTCAAACTCTGGATTAACTTGAACAGTTAAATTTTCAATATTTTCTACAGCTTTATTAAACTTAATACCTTCTGGTCTAGCTATTTTTTCTCTAACTTGTGGAGCACCTCTTTTTACCTCTTGTTCTGTAACTGTTTCTGATAAATCAATAGTTTTATTAGTTACATTACCTTTAGTATCATAAACAGGTTGAGTAGTGTTATTTACAATGTCGTTAAATTCGTTTTTTACTATAACCTCAGCTAAAAACTTAGGCATTTTTCTTTTTAAAACATCTGGCCTAATGTTCATTAAATACTCTGTAATTTGATCTATACTAGGATCTAAAGTTTTAAATAAATCTAAACCAGATTTTAAATTAGAAGTAGATGGAATACGACCTTCATCAATTGCTTTTTGCATTTGAGTAGGATTCATATTTTTTATTTCTAACTCGTAGAAAGGAGTCCATTTAGATCTTCTCATAACAGATGGATCTACCTTGTTTAAAGCTATTAAATCTTCTGCTATTTTTCTAATAAAAGATTCTCTATTTTTAGTAGATAACTCACCATTTTTTGGTAAACTTAATTTATCATATATTACATTAGCAAAACCACCTGGTTGAACACCTTTACCGGTTGTGTAGTCAACTAAAGCTTTAAAAAACTTTTTAGGATCAGTCATAGCTGGTCTATCAGTTTTTCTCAAGAAGTTTATTATTTCTCTTTTAGCTAAGTTTAATTCATTTTCAGTTAAACCTATTTTATTAGCTATAGCAGATTGTTGAGGTTTGTTTTTCTTTAACTTATCCTGAGCAAGCTTTATATCAGCATAATCTTCAGGACTTATTTCATCAGACACTAATGTTTCAGCTACAGTAACTTTACTATCTTCACCACCCACTTTTTTAGTAGTAGCAACTGTTGAAGGTTTTTTACCTCTTTTAATTTGTATATCTCCTGAAACTAAGTTTATTAATGGTTGACCGCTAATGTTTTTACCAGTTAACCAACCAAATAAACTGTTTTTAGAAGCATCGTACTCAGATCTATATTTATCACTTATTTTTTCTTTAACTTCTTTAACAAATCCAGGATTCATATCTAAATAAGCTTCACTAACGGTATTTCTTATAGACGCATCTAAAGTGTTACTTTGTTCTATTTCTAGCAAAGCATCAAAAAATTCTGGAGAGTTCTTAAACTCTTCTTTAGATTTAAATTTTCTATTTTCAGCTGGCCCAGTAAACTTATCAAAAATTTGTTTTATAGTTTTGTTATCTTCTTTTTTAGAAAACTTAACAACATTATCTTCATCGTCTGGTAAAGCTAAATATGTTTTATTTTGAATATTAGATTGGTAGTTTTTAATAAAGTTAAAAACATCGTTTGAAGTTTTCAAATCAAACATCCAACTAGAATCTCCAAATATATCTTTTGATATACCATTTATTAAATACTTTAACGAAGGTATAGAATTAAAATCACTCATATTGAGCGCACCAATAGCAATTGCATTGTTAATCTGAGCTAGTAACTCTTCTGAGTCAGCAGTTGCCTTACCTCTTTTACCTGATTTTAAAATAACTTTACCTTTGCCACCTGTTTTATAAGAATTAAATCTAGCTATTAAATCATTGTAGTTTTGTTCTGTTATTTTACCTAACTTAAATTTATTTCTTATAGTTTCTATAGCTTCATCTACTGCTTTAGTAGCTTCGTCACTTAAAATGCCATCTTTATCAACTATGTTTTTAGCTTTATTTTGTATGTGGAATAATTCTTCTATAGGTGCAGCAGCAGCATACCCAGCTTGGCTAAGTAAACCGGATTTAGCTATTTGTTCATTTACAACCTCTTCATTTATTATTATATTATTACCAACAGCTGCAGCATTATTTTTAGATTCAACTAACTCATCTACCGCTGCTAACTCTTGCTCACTTAAATTTTCTAAACTTTCTCTCCATTTAGGGTTTTTAGTGTCAACAACTATAAATTTACCGTTTTTAGGCATTAAAACCATTGCAGCATCTTTATAAAAATCATATAGACCAAAGTAATAATCTGGATTTAGATTAACAAAATTTTCACCCATTTCTTCTCTTAAATCTTTAATTTTATTTTTGTTTTCTCTTGATCTTTTGTTTAGTAAATATTCTCTTCTAGTGTTAAGATTGTTGTATTGCTGCTCTATTTTCTTTCTAGATTCAGTAACAACTGGAGATATTTCTCCAGTTTGTCCAAGCCTTGACATGTTAAATCTTAATTGCCTCATCTGTCTAGCAATGTCAGCAGCTTCTATTATCTCTTCATTTGTCATAGAGTTTAACTTAGTTAAACTTGTAGCATCTTGAAAAGCTAGTTTATCTAAAAGCTCTCTTCTCCTTTCTCTTAACCCTGTTTTTTCGGGGCCAGGTCCTAAAGCTCTAAACTGTTCTTGCAGCTGTATTAACTCAATTACATCTTTTTCATTTTCTAATACTTCTTCTCTTGTTGCAAATTCACTTTTTATTAAGTTTCTAGTATTACCCATAGTTTTAGGCGCCATTATCGCAAAAGAAGTTACAGCAACGTTAGCTAAGAACTCTTTATCTATGCCTTCTATTATGGATTTATCTTCATCTAAAACACTTATATCTATAATGTTGTGAGCTACTTGCGTTAATATTTCTTCAGCCTCTTCAATTGAAATAGCTTTAAGAGCGTTTTTACTAATACCAGATATTGTTTTACCAGTTACATTTGCAGCAAAATTTAAAGGAGAAGAATAAGCTTTAGCTTTAAATTCTTGTGTACCTATTTTTTTAGCTAAACTAGAAGCTCCATTTAATAACCTAAGTGTACCTAAAGTTTCAGCAACAGTAGCAGCGCCACCAAAAGCATAAGAAGTAAATGCTTTTTGAGCAAAACTATAATTAGATATTTTTTCTAAATCATTATACTCCTCTTGTAATTCTCGCTTTTTATCATTGTCTAATTCTTCTTCAATTTGCTTTTTTAATTTTGGTAATTGCTCTAAAGCATTAAACTCTCTAACTTCTATATCTCCAAATTTAAGACCTGTTTCACCAACAAAAAATATACCTTGAGCTGTTCTAGTTCCAGCTTTTATTAAATTTAAACTTTTTGTTAACACAGCGCCACCAGGTATAAAAGCAGTTACTATAGATGGTGAATTATTAGCTAAAGATTCACCAAACCAATCAAAAAAGTTTATATTTTTATTTTCAATATCATTTAAAGTTATGTTCTCAGGTATAGTAGTTTCTCTTTTTTTTGCTAGTTTTAAATTGTAATCTACCGTGCTTTGTTGCAAGTAATCAATAGCTTGATTTATTTTATCTCTAGCTTCTGGCTTATACAATGGTTTAACAACTTTTAAAAGACCTTGACCAGTTAAAGATAAAAAACTTTGAACACCACCACCAAAAAACTCTTCTAAAGCCATACCTGTTCTAGCACTTAACGTATAGTCTAATGCTAAGGCATTTTCTATTATTTTTGACGTTTCAACTTCTCTTGCATCCTCATTGAATTGTTTTATATTTAAGTCGTTTAACTTTTGTTGATCTATTAAGTCACTATATATAGTATCTAATCCCTTTTCTTCAAATTGTCTTTGTACTTCTTGAGACTCAGCTGCTAAAACTTGATACTTTTTTATTTGATCTTCAGTTCCATTTTCAATATTACCACTCGGTATTGATTTTATTATATCTTCAATGTCACTATCTATTCTGTTTATGTTGTCAATAAAAGGTTTAGCTTGTTTAATATAAAGATTATAATTGTTTTTTAAATTATTATTTTGTTCTTTTATTATATTTTTACCAATTTTTAATGCTTCAATTGCTTCTTCTGCAGATTTATATTTTTTATCTTTTCCAAAAGGGCTAATTATAGATTGCGAATCTTCTGGAACTGTTCTTAAAAACAATTTAATTTCTTTTTCTTGCAATTCGTTTATAGTATTGTTCTTAACATATTCTAGTTCAGGATTATACTCTTCATCTATAACGCCGGTTTTTAAATAGTTTTCGTACTGTTTAAATTTTTTATCGCTTAAATAATTTTTTATAGGTATATACTTAAAACCTACTCTTTTACTACCACTACTTTCGTAAAATTTAGATTCTTCTTCAGTTAAAAAACCTTCTTTCAATCCTTTTTCTCTATATTCTTTAAAACTTAACGTTTCGTAAAAATCAGGTTCTATATTAGAGTCATTTACTACAGTAACAGGTCTTTCATTAATTTTAAAATAATTATTAGCTGTTGCTTCTTTAATTGTTTTTTGAGGTATGTTATTTAAACTATAAGTTAAATCATTTAATATTTGATCAGCTTGTATTTTTTTTCTTTTATCTACATTTTCTTTTTTAGTATATTCGTTAAAATCTTTTCTTTCAGACTCTTTAAATATACCTCTTTCAAATTCTTTATTTACTATTAAAGGATCAAATAAAACTTGAGTTTGAGTATTATTGTCATTATTAATTAGACTTGGCTCTATGTAGGCTACTAAATCTTCCTTTGCTTGCTTTTTCTCTGGTTCAGTGTCTATACTTACAAATTGTTGTATTATATTATTTGAAGATTCAACGCTTTTTGATTTTATACTTGGGTTTCTCTTAAGCAATTCATCAAAAGTTAAACCAAGTTCTTCTGCTTTACCTAAAAGATCTTCGTAAGTAACTTCTACACCGTTTATTTCGTACATATTAATTAGTTAAAGTATTTAAAGCTGAAGTCTTATCGTTAAATATAACACCCGTATCTTGATCTATTAAATTATTTTCAAAAGTAATTATTTGATTAGGATCACTTAAATCATATTGTATTTTAACATTTCCTTTATCATCGTATATATTAAACACTAAACCTTGTTCAGTTACTTGTATAACTGGATTTTCTTTATTATTAACATCAATTATAGCAGATCTAGAACCTTCTAATACATGAACTCTACCATTGTAGTTGTTAGCAAATTTTTCACCTATTTTAATGTTTTTCTCTAAGTCTAATCTAATTTGTTTAGACTTTTCATCTAATTTGTCAATATCTCTTTCCATTAACCCTTTTAAACCAATTCCTTTAACAAAAGGTTGTAACGATGCTGGTCCAACATTGAAATCTTTAAGTCTAGAAGATGTTTCTTTGATAGTATTACTAGCATTGTATATTTCAGTATAATCAGCTAATTTCTCTTTGTCACCTTCACCTCCTATTTTCATGAATACTTGAGTATCTGTAACCTCACTTGTTTGTTGACCAAAATTTGCTTCTGCAAAATTAGCATATGCTCTAGCGGCGTATTGTCTAATTTCTCCTTGAATTTGTAAATACTCTTCTTCAGTAAATTTTTCGTCACTTCCTGCGAGATCTTTAAATGCACCACTGTTATTTAATTGTTCAACAGCGGCTGAAACGTTATCTTGATTAAAAGTACTCCAAGAAATGTTTGCGTATTTACCTTCTTTTTTTTGTTTATATGGATCATTTAAATAACCTAGATTATACAATTGATCCCAAGATTTATTGAAACTAGTTGATTTTGTTTTTTGTAGTAAATAATCATTATGTTTAGTAAATAAATCATCTGCAATATTATTTTTTTGCTTAACTGTTTGAATTTTTTTAGTATTACTATTTAAATCTATAACTTCTCTTTCGAATTCAACATCCATCCCAATGTCTCCAAATTTACCTATCTGTTCTTCTAAGAGAGCTAAGTTATCTTTATTAGTTATTAAATCTTCATTTTTTATAACTTCACTCTGTATAGTGTAACCGGTTTGCTTAAAAGCTTGATTTTGAGCATGTATGTTTTGCTCGAACAATTCTCCGTCTTTACCTGTAAAACTTAACACAGCTTGACCATTTTCATTATTAGTAACTTTAATATTACTAGCGTAAGCAGATGACAAAACTGAATTAAATTTTATACCTGGACTTAATCGAGCGTCTCTAGTTAAACTGTATTCAGAAGATCCATTTCTAACAGCTTTTACGTGCTGTTTATAAGTATTTAAATCTTTAGCAGCTAAAGTGCTGTAAGTTGCTAAAGCTTCTAGATTTGAAGTTCCTTGAGAAAGTGTTTGTAAATAATAGTCTTTGTCAGCTTGAGTAGCACCTGGAGAATAAGCTTTTGTTTTAGCATCACCTATTAATTGAGCTTGTTCTCTAGCATAAGCGGTTAAAGCAGTTTTAGTTTCAGCACTTGCATCTTTTAGTTGCTTGCTATATTCTAATGTTAATTGTTCTGCTGTTGCGTCACCTAATAACATTGCTTCTTCGTTCCTTTTTCTATCTTCTTCTTGCTGTTTAGCTATATTATTAATTAAATTAGCACTAGCTAAATAAGATCTATCTATAATCTTCTGGCTCTGCTGACCATAGTTAAAGCTTCTTAAATTTACGTTTCTTTGACTCATTTTATTTTAATTATTATCTACTAAACTCTGTTACAAATTCATTAAAATTACCATAATAATCCATATTATTTATAGCTCCCATTCCTGATCCTCCAGTTGGAGATTGGTTACTAGATGATGGAGTAAAATAACTAGATGAAGAAGGAGCTATGTTACTAGATGAAGAATTTGTATTACCACCACCATCGCCAATAAGCCCAGCGGCATAAGCATTAACACCTAGCGAAACACTAGATGATAATCCACCCATTAATGAATCAGTGGCAGCATCTCTCATACTAAGACCTCTAGAAGTATAAAAATCTTTTTCACCGTATAATCTATCTATCTCGGCTTGTTCTCTAGCTGATATACCTAAAGCTTCTCTTTCTTCCGCTGATATAGCTTGACCTTCTAGGCTGAGTTTTTGTTGTTCTAAACTTAATAATTGTTGATTAACTTGTTGAGCACCTTGAGCTCTTAATTTTTGATTTTGTGCTTCTTGTCGTTGTATGTCTGCTGCAATACCTCTTTTGCTTTGTAAAGCTGCTTGAGCCAAAGCAGTGGCTCCACCTGCACCTGCGCCTGTAGCAGCTATAGTGTCTAATGTATTAGCTAAAGCAATGTCAGTTTGCTCCATTTGTATTTCAGCTGCTTCTGTAGCAACACCTAAGTTGGCATATGGATTAGTTACTAATGACTTCATTTCATCAATTTCACCTTTCATATCTCTTATTTTACCAGATGCATCGTAAACTGGAGTTCTATCTCTAAAAGCTTCATTAATCAAGCCTTGAGCGTTTTCAACTTCTTCAACAGCTTTATTAGCTTTGTGATTTTGTATTAAAGCACTTACACCTCCTATAATTGCAGGAGCAGCTATTGCTAGTAGTGGAAAACCCATAGTAATATATTTTTAATTATTAATTCATTTTTCATACTGTATAAATATTTTAGTATGACGACATTACAAAATTAGTTCCTGCAGCCCATATTTCTTTGGGTCCACCTAATTGAGTTGTTTCATCTGTTTCAATTTTAACTGTAGCGAAATAACCTTTAATACCACTCATTTGAGCTCCAAATAGTATTTCACCAGTAGCAGCAGCTGAGTTGTTTACTAAATTAGCTACATACCTATTTTCTTTTCTATCAAAACCAGCTCTTAAAGTGTAGCCAGTGTTAGCATCTACATAAGATCCTTCGTCATAACTTTTTATAGATACTATAGAATCATTGCTTTGCACATAAGACCCTGCAGCTCCGCTTGGGTTTGGATCTTGACCAGTAAAACCAGAGTTAAAGCTTTCAACTTCCCAACCGTTACTGCCTTCATAGAATATAGTGTTGAAGTTTTTAGTTATATTAGGTTGAGTATTGAATACTATAGTTACATTAGAAGGTCTTCTAACACCATAAAAACTACCTCTAGTATCATTAGCTACATTTTCATGATAATGCTCGTATAACTTATAATCTTGAACACTATAAAACTTATTTAAAGTACTAAATATTAAATTAGGTTTATAAGTAAACAAACTAACCCAACCGTTTATACGTTCATCAAAAGATAATGTTTTGTAAGTTGACTCATCTGTACTTACTTGATTTGAATTTTTCTGTAAAGACACAACATAATTTTTATTATGTATATCCCAACCACCTATTACCTTACCTTTTGTCTTATAATTAAAAGTTACAGTTCCACTTAAAGCGCTTGTAAAAGCTGCAGAGTTGTAAACAGTGTAAGTGGTTCCAGATACTTCTAAAAACACAACGTATCCTGGTTGACCGCTTATAGTCATGCCAGGAGTTAAAGCAATTGTAGATGTTACAACTACCTTAGCAGTTCCAAGAGTACCACCTGATGAGTGGTCTGTAGATATGGACTGTGTAGTTAAAGAGTCAGATACGTCTGCTAGGTTATCTCTAAAGTAATCTTGCATACCATACATACTTATTTCAGTTAACCCATCATTAGATAACCTCATTATAGCATTACGGTTTTTATCTGAAAAATACTTTCTATAGTTATATATTGCAAAAGATTCTGGGTTTTTACTTATTCCATAATCACCTTTGTAAGCTACAAACTGACCTATAATATTTGCACCTGCTTGTGTTTGTGTACCACTTTCAGTTGTATATATAGTATCTTTATCTATTAAAGCTCTATGTATCTTGTTTTCTTGAAAAACAATTAAGTTAGTATCTTCAGAATAAGTCTTTTGTATAGAACCATATACGGGATCTAAACTTTTAGTAATAGCTTCAGCTACTGAAAAAACATTTGTTTGATTTACACCAGTTCTAGAGTTGTATATACCAGAGTAAATTAACGTACTATTTCTATTTTGCTGTAGTGGATACTGTTCATCTAAGTAAGCTCTAGCACCATTATCAGTTGCTATATTGTTAAAACCACCTCTAATTCTAGCTTCTTCTATATAAAAATCCCTAGAAGAATAATTAGATGCAATTGGTCTAGAGTCAGTATTTAAACCCCCAGGTAAACCTTGACCAGGGTACACAGCTATATTTCTACTATTTCCACTAGCTGAACTTCTAAAAGTAGGCTGTATTCTCTTAAGTATGTAAGTGTTATAAAAATCTACTTCTACAATATACGACATGTTTTATTTTTTTATTCTACAGGGAACTCAGGTGATATAGGACCAGCAGATGAAACACTTGTTTCTATTAAGTTGTTTAACTCTGATATTAACCCTGTTGTTGATGTTTCCCAAAATAATTCTAATTTAGAATCTAAAGGTTTTATTTCAAAAGCGCTAAACACCATATTATCAGATGATTCTCCACCTATTATAAACTTTCCATCAGCACTTAGTTGTGCAACAGAAGGGTTAGAACTAGCACTATATATACCTTGAGAAGACAAAGGAGTCACATCTGTGCCATAAGTAGTAGTTATGTTCCAACCATCCTCTTGTGAACCTATAAGAGTAGATCCACCACTAGTATATGGCAAAAACCTAGGTATTGTAAACTCTTGCCAAGTAGATTGACCAGCTACATATCCAGGACTACTACTATTGTAGGCGTCTATTCTTAAAGTATCAGTAGTTGCGTAATCTTTACCAAGGTGTGTTATAACTAAATAATTTAAACTTGCTGTTCCACCAACCTCATTTACTTTTATTTTAACACGTCCACCTGTTCCAGAACCCTCTTCACTTATTATAGGTACATTATAAACAGTTTGTCCAACAGTAATCCCAGCTGATGTTATATTACCAGCATCAGCAAAAGCTCTACCAGTACCAATAAAGCCTCTTCCTTTTATTCTACCAGTATCTACACCGTCAAGGTTTACTTCTTGAACACCCATATCTCTAACTTTAGCTATACTGTTTACTACAACTTTTTCTTTTCCTACGTAGTAGTTAGCAGCATAATGAGTGTATACAGTTGAAGAATCTCCCACATCAGGATTATACCCTATTCTAGGAAAAAGTATATCATCACTTGTTCTAAATTGAGTTTGCTCTGGTTGAACTTCTTGAAGATCAGAAGATAATTTATTTATATTATCTGAAATTAAAGAAGTAAAGAAACTTTGAGATTCTAAATACTGGTTAGTAGAATTAGAAGAATTATTTAAGCTAGCTTCTGGATTAGCTAAACAAACATTAGGTAAATATAAGTTATAATAATCTTGTTCAGTTTGTTTAACAACTATTTTGTAACTATACCAACCCAACTTGTTTTCAGGTGTTTTAAAACTTAAAACCTCATTAAGAGTTACAGTTATAGAATCTGATATAGTTATAGTAGAAGTATTACCATTTCTAACTACACTTAAAACAGTATAAGTTTGACCGCCATCTTGCAATATACTACCAGGAACAATATTAGGTGAAAACCATCTAACTTCTAAAGTACTACTAGTGGCAGCTGTTCTAACTTCTGCAGTTTCTAAACCATCACAGTATAAACCGGGATAACCTTCTTCATGTTCACCTACTTGAGTTGTAGGTATAGAGTTTCTAAATAAAACCTTTAAAGAATCACCAGGCCAATACGCTAATGTTTTTGAGTTTTCTAAAAACTCTCTATATCTGTGGTATACAGTAGAACCGTTAAATGCTAAAGGATCAGACCCTTGTTGAAACTGACTAGAATCTAAAGAAGAAAGAATAACGTCTGATTGTCTTCCGTATTTATCTGATAAAATTATACCTACTTGATATGTTCTATTTTGTTTTAAAGTATGAGTAGGATAAGAAACTCTAGAATAATTTCTTATATTAATAAGACTAGAACTCGAGTAACTTCTATATTTTTCACTAACACTTACATTGTAGTCTAAACTTTCAGGTGGTGAGTGTTTATCTAAAAAATTACCATAAACAACTCTATTACCAACAACTGATTGAGACATTGCTCTAACTGGTACTTTGTCAAAAACTCTTGTAGCTTCTCTATTAGGTAAGGTTCTAAATGGTTTTCTAGATTGATAATTGTAAGTGTATATGTTGGTGTTGTTACTAGTTATAGAACTATCAGTAACAGGTATTGTGTCTAAAACCTGTATTGCTAAAGCGTCAGATTCTTTATATAGGATATCTATTTCTGTTATCCCAAGACGATCAGCCATTCTTCTAACTCGATGTGGTGTGTTTATATTTAAAAACACGTTATCAACATTATTTTCAAAGAAACTAACAATAGTGCTAGATCCTATAGATTCTTGCTGCTCTAAGTATTCTGTGATGTCTTCTCTTGATGGTATATCTATTAAATAACCTTTCTGTTTAGGTACAAAAGCTGGTTGAGTAAATGGAGACATCAAAGAATATTCTCCATCTTCATATTTAAATCTGTATGCAAATCTAACAAACTTTTCTTTTAAAAGTTCTGAATCACCTGGCCAGTTAGTTTTACCTTGTCCATTAGGTGATGAAAATTCTAAAATAACACCTCCATGGTCATCAACAACATTCGATAAAATCACATAAGAAATAGTACTACTTACTTCTGTTAAGCCACCAGTTGATGTAAACGGAGCTATTGTGACTGTTTCTCCTACGGAGTAGCCTTCACCCCCATCTACTACAGTAATAGTTAAATCAGAAATATTTGTAGAACCTCCTTTTGCTACGGTAGCCGTAGCACCTACACCTCTTCTAGAGCTTATAATAGGTTGAGGTGAACTAGCTCCAGTTCCAGAAACCGTGTTTAAAGCACCAGTAGGATTAAGTAGAGTACTTCCAACTGTGAAAGATCTATCTAAAAAACTATAATCAGCATTTATATCATTTACACTTAACTCTAAAGTAGCTGTAGCTCCTGAAGAACTAGTTACTGAACTAACTAATAAATTACTATTAACATCCCAGGAGTTTGAACCTGGATTAGTGGGATTTGTAATTCTCATTCCAGCTACAGGAAGTTGCCCTGAAATTCTAGTTATAGTTATCGTGGAAGGTGTAGTACCTGTTTGAGCACCTATAACAGCTGTTGAACTAGGTGGTAACCACAGGTCGCTAGCGTTTTGTAAACCAGGAGAAATAAAAGTTAGTATATCGTTAACCGCTAAAGAAGGTGATGTATCTTTATTTAAAAAAACTTCACCAGGTGAACCACCACTAGGTTGTTTTATTTTTTCTATAAAAGCTAAAAAATCATTTGGAGCAGCGTGATCTCTTAATAATATCATACCAGGACTTAGCTTTGCTAAATCAGTATCACTTACTTTAAATTCTTTATTATTAGCTGTTGAAACTGCAGTAACAGTTACGTCTATTTTAGTATAAAGATCCATAGCTTCATATGGATAATACTTAGCAACAGATATCAAGTCTTCTGAATCGTAATGAGTATTACTAGCTATAGCTTTAGTTACATTGATTTTTCTAGGTTGGTTACGATTGTCAGTCCAAAACAATAGATCTTCTATTAAATCTATACCGTATATATGGTGAGTTTTAGAGAAGTTTAAAAACCTACCTTCAACTAAAATACTACTAGTGCTAGTTTTGTTATCTCTCATTAAGATGTAACAATTAACACCAAATGGAGCTGAATTATCTAATTGATTATCTGAAGGATCTGTATAATTAGTGGCCATAAAAAAGGCTCTATTATTAACTTCATCTGCTAAAAAACCAATTATTTCTAAACCTGGTACAGCACTTAAACCAAAGTCAGATAATAAAGTGTTACCTAATACATTTTCTAAAGCACCTACGTCTTCGCCTTCTGATCTACTTACATTTACATTTTGAGCATCTCTATATTCACCATTAGACAATAACCTATCATCTAGGTCTTTGTTCATTTTAGATTTTACAAATGTATTTATAGTTTGTGGCATAATTAATGTTTAATCCATTTAGATTTACCTCTCATAACTTGAGTAAATTCTTCTAACTTAATATTACTTAATCTTATTTTAGCATTTCTTAATTTAGCAGATCTCTCTCTTCTATATCTTTGAACTATATATTCAGGAAAGTTAGCTCTAGAAGCTACCATAGAATGCATTATATGAGCATATAAAGCATCTTCTGCCATTTTAGGTACTTTACTATTTAAATCACTTTGTAAGCCGTCAGAGATGTATTCTATTATAATTAACTGATTAGCTAAGTCACTTGAGAAACTAAACTTACCTTCTCTTTCATTTATAGTAAACCACCCATTTTTTTGTGATGTTTCAGGATCTAAGCCATATCTTTGGCCGTAAGCCATTTTCCACCATTGCCAATC
>TARA_R100001480_G_scaffold28042_4_pt1 | contig 14485 bp, 2 predicted proteins | sample TARA_R100001480 | Tara Oceans TARA_R100001480 (sample SAMEA2622212) | marine metagenome | biome: marine biome (ENVO:00000447); feature: mesopelagic zone (ENVO:00000213) & marine oxygen minimum zone (ENVO:01000065); material: "saline water (ENVO:00002010), including plankton... | reverse complement strand
CAGAACAAGCCACTAGGTTTGAAGTAGAAACAAAGGATCAATCCTGAATCTTGCTAAAGCGAGGGTATCTCTTAACTGCTTCTGCAAAAACTCTGATACGATCCTGCATCTCTGGACTTTCACTGAGCATGATCTGCACTTTGTTAGCCGACAATACAGGACGTTCCATGTAGCCAAGCAGGAGCAGTTGAGATCTCCGCTTGCCCAGCTTAGGTCCACCGCCTGAACCACGGGCCATCGCATAGAGTTTACCCTTGGGTATCCCTATCTTCTCAAAGGCTTGGAACTTGTTCATGACATCCTTGTTCAAGGACTCCATGTCTTTGTAGACCTCGTCGTATATATCAAATATATCTTCCGGCGATAGCGGGTCATCCTTGTATAACGGCCTGAACTTCTCTCGGATTTGTTGTCTACGTTGTTCTGTTTTAAACAAAAACGATCTGAACTTATCAGAAGGATTAACGGGTATCTCTCTGAACGCAGCCCTGATTGGGTTGACCTCATTTAAGACAAGCCCCATTGGAGAGTCATGATACTCTGTGAAGTCACCATCAGAATTACGAATGGCTTTGACTACGTTCTCAAGTGTCCTTGGTGCGAAGGCTGCTTTCCCAATGTGAGCTAACTGTTTGATGTGCTTATCGAAACCTTTGTCTACGCCATCAATAAAGATGCGCTCACCAGTTTGCATGTCCTCCCCGTTAATCGCTTCAGCGGCAGCACCCGCAAAGATCTGATCGCTCAAAAAGTTCTTAACAAGAAAAGAGTTAAAGAGCGTAGTGGCTGCACTCTCTGGTGTTGCATCAGGATTGAAGACTGCACCTGCCGTAGCTGCTATGCTATCTGTAACTGGTGAAAACGGATTAGTGTATGTGAAGTTAATCATCTGCAACTCCCCATTATCGTCCTTGTAATACAGAGGATTATTGTAGCGTGCCCATGCAGGCCCCGCTGCTTTCAATGCTTCATCTTCATCATCACCTATTCCAAAGATAGTTCTAAGCAACACTGGCAAACCTAAAGAAGCTAACCCTGCCGTTTGCACGAAACCAGAAAACCTTTGCACGCCTCTCTTTTTGAGGATGGGGTTGCCAGAGTTTATTTCCTCCAATGCTATCTTGGGAGTGTTCCACATCACCCTTATCACATCAGCTTGGAACCTGACGAAAGGAGCATACAGCGCACCGGCAACGGATCGGCTTGCCGCTCTCGCTATCGGCGGTGCTTGTGAATAAGACTGCATTGTCCTGAGAACCTTCTGCGCTGCATCTTTCTGGAGTTGATCGTCAGTCTGCTTTGCTAGTGTCGAATCAGGATTCATCTTCCTGTCATGTTCTTGAGCAGCCTTTAAGTGTTTAAGTTCAAACTCAAACATGGACATCTTGTAGAAGGAGTCCATTGCAGCAGCCATCCTTGGTGCTAAGTCTGTCCCGATTATCTTTCCCCTCCGACTCACCGCCCTGCTTGTTGCGCCTATCGCCTTTGAGACTTTACCTTCTAAGCTAAGGTCACCTTCCTTCCCTTGGATGATGGACTCGAAATCTTCAAGGGTAGAATCAATATCCCTTTCACCAGTCATCAACTGCTTGAAAGTATTTGTGTGCGATTCATCACCGACCAGACGTAGCACGCGAAGTTTAGCAATGTATTCGTTTAGCTTTGCCTTGTCTCCAAGGAAGTTTCTCTTCGACTCCTTAAGGAAGTTTACTGCAAAGTCTTTATGGAGTCCCGCATTCACAAGGTCTCCCGCGCTCTTCACGTTAAAGATATTTATGTAGCCAACCTGCATCGGGCCAAAGAACAACACGTTACCGATGGCGTTCCGATAGTAGAATGGTATTGAACCCAGAGTCTTGAGACCCATAGACAATCCAGTCAGCCACCTAAAATACTTAAAGCCATTTTCAAATAGCTGCTCCGATGGGTTGGCTACAATAGTCCCGTGCCTTTTGAATGTCTCACGGAATGCGTTCGCTGTATTTACTTTTGCGTATAGCCCTGCGAGTGGACTGAAATCAGAATTGAACTCTGATCCTTCTACAAGTTTTGCATAGTCAGATGGGTTGTCCACACCAGCAATCTGCTCTTCAGTAAAGAGCCAGCCGTCTGGATTATCCTCCGTCTTTAGTCCTGCCTTTGCGACAGCGTTCAAGAAAGATTGATTAGCTGCCATGTTGCCAACAACCATTATAGTTCTCAGCAAGTTGTCGGGTAAGTTAGTGTCCTTCAACTCTCCAAGGATATCCCTAAGCTCTTTAGGAATATTCTTCTTAGCCTTCAGGTTGTCCACCAAAGCTTTGATCTGTTCCTCCGCGCCAAAGTAATTCACGTTCGACCCTCTATCGTAAGTAGAGATGAATGCTTCAAGCGCACGCTTGCCGATGTGTCTCCGTTGCATGTCATCCCTGATGGCACTCTCGACTTCTGTCGGTGTCATCTGCGGGTTGTTCTGCATCATGATCTTCTTCTCAATCTCCAAGTGAACGCTCTCGAAGTAAGCAATGGCGGCATCTCTTTCCTTCTTATACTCAGGACTGTTCCTGACTGCATCGGCATAGCCAACGTCTAGGAACATTCTGTATGCACGGGTCAGGTAAATGTCGTTGTTCTGATCTATCTTAAGATCATACTTCCCTGACTCGTTGTGAATCTCCTGCAACTTCTCTGACATCTTGTTGCGGAACTCACCTAGCTTTTCTATTGCGTTAGAAAGTTCTTTAGAGTCTTGAGCGATTCTTTGGATCGCCTCATTCCTCTCAGCTTTCAACTGATCTCTCCTCCTACCAAGTTCTACTTGTGTCTCTAGTTCTTGGTTAGCTTTCGCGGCTTCCAAAGCTGCATCGAAATCAGCCTTGATCTTAGTGGCGGGTTCGGTGCCATCGAGAGATGCTTGATGTGATTCTGTCCATGCCGCAACCATGTCGGCTTCGTATTGGTCATCAATTCTTTTCCGTGCTTCATCTGAGATGAACACACCTTCTGTAGAACCACTAGCTTTCTGCACAAGTGACACACCGTTCTCATCAACAGGGACACCATCAGGATAAACTTTATCCGTGAGGCTTTTTAGTTTTGAACGAATCAGCATAAGCTCCTGACTCAATCCCTTCGTCATCCCCTGCCGGTGCTTCAACCAGTGATGAACTTCAGGCTGCAACAATCCGACTGCGTGAGTGTTAACGAACTTTCTTATCTTATTGATAAAGCCTTTCCCATACACCTCGACATCCCCTACCTCTAACACTGGTAGGTTGAACTGATCGAATAATTCTGTGTAGTTGAAATCAAATGCGTCAAACTCAGAGTCTTTAGCGGACCTGCTCTTTGCTCTGAAACTAGAATACAAACGTCCATCGTCATCGAGACTTGGGTCTTGCGACTTGAGTTCCAGATCTTTGCCCAGCATCTTGAGCAGTGCATCAGTGTCAGGGATCGGTGGGCTACCCTCGGAAGTGTTTAAGTTGAAATTGAATCTTTCACTTAAGGGAGTGCGGTCTTCTAAGTTAACAGGCTGATCGAGCTTGGCTGCAACCTTCCACGAATCAAACATCTTCTGAGCCAGTTGTTCTCTCTGTTCAAAGAATTCCTTTAGCTCTTGATACTTTTCATTTGGTATTGTTCGGGTCTCTCCTGTCTCCTCATCCTTAACCTCTAAGGTTGGATCAAGCTTTGCGAACTCATCCTTCTTTTTGTCAAACTCAGTTTGTCCTTTCAGGATAGAGCCGTCACCAACCTGCTTAACAAACACGCTGTGGGCAAGTTGCTGGAATGAATCCAAAGTTATCCTTGCCGCCTGTGCCTCAAACAAGTCTTGGGCTTTCTGTAGTTCAGATTTGAAGTAAGGCCAGTCAGGTGCAACATCTGCTTCGGAAAGCAGGTCAGCAAATTCCTTATCAACTCCATCTAGCTCCCTTGGCGTGGCCATTGTAGATGCGGTCGCCCGTGGTTGATCTACCTGTGAATCAGCACCCACTTGTGGAAGCAGGTTAGTTGCTCCTTGATCCTCAATAAACTCCTGTGCGTCTACGCCAGTGGCAACAACCAAGAAACGGTTGAGTGATTCTTGAGGGGTTGCATCAGGATTGAACACGGGACTTGGCGCACGGTAGCCCAGCTCAATCCCGCGCAGCTCAACAAGCATCCTGTTTACTGCGATTCTTTCATCTGCTGTTAGCTGACCTACGCCACCTCCCAAAGCCCTTATGAACTTATTGATAAAAGACTTGAAGTAGAATGATACCACTCCCAGCAGCGATTTGTTTGCCCTTAAGAAAGCTTCATACTCTTGAGAACTGAACCCACCAATCGCACGCTCAACATGATCGGCCAGCCTCTCTTGGACTAGGACTTCCTTCTCACGCGCTGCCTTTGACGGATCATTTAATCTGGCAAGAGCAGCTTCTGCTTCTGGAGTTCCCTTCCCATAGTAGTTGTCTATGTCATTCTTAAAGTCTTGCAGCGAAGAACCATCTATCACACGCTGAATCATTTCAGGAGTCAGTGCAGACTTAGCTGATTTGTGTGCAAGCTCATGGCGTAGTATCTTCGACACCATCTGAGCAGCTCGCAATGAATCCATGCCCCTGTTCAATGTTCCAATCGCAGCGTTATTAGCGTCGAAAGTAATCGTGTTAGTAGCAGGATCAAAATTAGCTACGCGACCACCAGCCAGCGTGCTGAATACAACCCTGATCTCAGAAGGTATCTTGATACCGACAAGTTGTTTTAGTTCTGCCGCCCTTATCGCAATGTCCTCCAGCTCCAAAGGACTAGCGGTCTCTGTGTCTATATCCCCTTCTTGTCCTGTGACAGCTTTGAAAGCAGCATTGAATGAGTCTGACTCTTCCATCTCGGCAACGGCTGCGTTTACTGCCTCCTGCCTGACACCAGCCAGAGTGATAGGTGTGGACTCTTGGTATCCTTGCAAGTCAACAACATCGTAAAAGGCGTCTTTGAATTCCTTCCGCAATTTACTTCTCTGCGGGTCGAGCACCTTAAATAGATTTTGAACAACCTTCTTAAATTCTGGGTTGCCCACCTGACCCCTGAAGTAATCTTGAAACTTCGTATTGTTCATCATGTTCGACACGAACTCCTGAACATTCTTAAGGCCATCTGTAAGTTCGGTTGTTGTGTTGCCAACCTTCTCACGGACTTCACGAATCTTCTGGCCTATTGCAAAGCGTGCATCCCTTTGCGTTTTCGATGTCGAGTTGATGTCGATAGACAAAGAATCCAACAGTGAAGCGTGAAACAATTCATGCAAAAGAACATCAACAAGACCACGACCATTATATCCTGCTATGTCTAAAACGACTTCAATGCGACCATTGTCTTTTGTTCTAGCCATACCCGCATATGTCCCACCACCCTGATCAAGTATGAATTCAAAATATGATGGCTTCAACAGAAGAATCTTTGCTGCGTTTTGTTGCGACTCACTTAGTGAATCGTCGGTAGCAATTTTCTTGAGCGCATTTATAATTGTTTCTGGATCGTTTCTGCCCTCTTTAAGTCCAAGCTCAACAGCTACCCTTCTATTGCTATCTATTGCGACGGCACGATCCACTGCATTTTGAACAGAAGAACCAAAGAAAAAGCTCTTATGTGAACTGTAAGCCTTAATGGTTTTATGGAGACTAGCTGCCTTAGCTCTAGCTCTTTCGTCAGTAATGGTTTTACCCTTATCAGTTTCTATTGCCCTTACCTCATCGGTCAGCCATCGCACATACTTCCTTGCATCAATTATCTCGTCAGCAAAATTAAGAAGTTCTTCTCTGCTTCTTACAGCACCTCCGATTTCTTGTCCTGCTGAAGCACCAAATTCATCTTTGATTTCCTGATCGGTTTCAAACCTCTCGTAATTCTTATCAAGAATAAATGGATTCTTATTACCAAACTCCAAGTTACCAATATTGAAAAGACGCAACGCTCTGTGAAGCTTAACGGCTGCTGGAGAATTGAGCTTACGTATGTTTTGCAAGAACGCGATAGGAGCTGAATTCCCCTCCATGCTTCCTTGTCTGCTGAACGCAACAAGCTCTGCCCATTTCTCTTCGAGCGTTAGTGTCAGATAGAAATTACTTGTGCTAAGTGCGAATGGCCCTTGTTTCAAAAGGGCATCCAGTTGCTGCTCCAAAGCAGGATCTTGGTTGATGATATCAACAACATCCATTTGGACTTTTTCTAATAAGGAGTCTACCTCTCCTACCCCCATTCGCATCTCAACGAAATGGTCCATGTCCAAGTTGAGCGCATCTATTTCATCAGGCGTTGTTGCGTTCTCGGAATTAAATGGGTTTTCTTTTTCAACACCACCCCTTCTCTTTTGTTGATTAAGAATCCTGTCAGCAATTTTTTGACCTACATCGGCGTAGGAAGGCATACGATCCCGCGTGCTTAATCCATCCCGCATAAGGATACGTTCTTCAAAGTAGTTCTTGAATACCTTTTGGTAGTTACTTCCTTTCTCTACCTTATCAACGCGCTGGTCAATTTGAGAATTCAAGATGTAGTAAGCAAACTCTATCTTACTTTGTCGGGTTACCTTATTGTTCTCGTTATACTTCAACCCTCTGTAGTCGCTTCCTTTTTTAGCTTTAGGGTTTGCTCCAGCGGTTGGGTTTACACTTCTTAGAAATAGGTCAATAGCTTTTTCTATCTGCGCCTCCTTTATTACAAGCGCCCCATTTTCTTCTACCTCAGATATTTTAGGATCGGATAACTGAAGCTTAAGCTGATAAAACAAAATCTCATTAGCATACTCAGTTTGTAATATACGGGATGCTAGTTGAAAATTAGTATCAGTTAAAGGAAGCCGTCCGTGTCTATCCTTAAAGAAACTCTGCACTTTCTTAAGTGCCAACTGAGGATCTTGCGTTACACGAACAGCTTCACTACGTGCGATTGCTTCCCTCTTAAATACCGCTTGTTCTATAATCCTATAGTTAGCGTCTATCTCTGTTTGACTAACGGCAACTTCCTTTGCGCTAAGATCCAGACCTAACCTTTCTTGAAAAGTCCTTTGCTCGAACAAAAGATTTTCGTAGGTAGCAATACGTGTTTCGATTTCAGGGTCAGATATCTTTTTAGCTTCTTTCAAGACATCAACACGTAGGTCTTCATAGAATCGATCTCTTCTGTCTCTTACCGTTTCTATTTGTCGTGCTGCTTGTTCTTGCTCTTCAGGAGTGCCAGTTACCAAACGCTTGTTCGCCCTATCTAAACTTGCGTCTAACTCCTTAAGCTCATCAGCTCTAAACTTAAATGTGCTTTCTACAGGAGCATCCGGTTCAACCGTAGGATCAAAAGTTTCAGCTAAGAAAGCGTTGTTCACCGTGTGGACAAGATCATCCAACATTTGACGGAGGGTAGTCTTGCTACCCCTCTTGTTCGGATCATCAATCTCAACATCTTGTGCGGTTCCACCACGTAGAAACTTAGATGCAAACGCTACCCTTTTCTTAAAGCTCTCTACGTTTATGTCGCCAACCACAGCCTTCCGCTGCTTAACGCTGCTTATATCTCCTGTGTAACCAACGCCCCTGATGTCTACCAACTTTTGGCGTGCTCCAATTTGCACAAATCGGAATGCTGGGTTTAGCCTCCCGACAAAATCATCTGGGAAATAAACACTGTAGCCCTCTTCCAAGAGAACCTTCATGGATATTGGATCGTTGTCAAAGACTCCCTCATTGTTTTCGTCAATAAACGCAACGGGCTTATGAGCTTTTGGCTTATTGTTTTTATCCAGTTCTATGAAAGGAACGGCTTCCGCAATCGCCCTGAACACACCCCCGATATTTGTAGGTCGAAGCGAGGCAGTCCTTGCTTTCTTCGCTGCTAGTCTTCGTCCTGCTGGAGTCTTTACAAACTCCCACGGAGAGTAAGCGGTCAATGCAGTTTGTGCGTAGATAGCTTTGCCATTTACAGGTCTCTGCACATTGATAACAGGGAACAGGTTGTATATCCGCTCGGCTATTACCTGCCGCATCCTGTTGTAGAACGGCTTCTTGTTTCTTCGCTTGGTATCAACGCCAAAGGTTCTTCCTCCTTCGACACTCATGCCACCAATTACAGGTAAGCCATTTTCTACAATTCTATTTAACGCTTCAAGCTCACTTGCTGTGACGTTACCAGCCCAGTTTACCGTCTTAGAGGGGTCAGTAATATCAAGCCCAGCCTCTAAGAACTTAACAAAGTTTTCTCTTTTTCTGAAAACAAGACCAGCACCAGCAGGATCTGCCGGTTTCTCTCCGACCTTATGGAACACTATCTTCCCGTTGACCTTGGTTGACGTAATGAAGACTTTCTCTCCAGCAATGTTTTCTACAAACACAGGACGAGAGCCTTTCTTAAAGGCAACCTTTCCAGTCTTTTCATCTATCTTAGCCTCCCTGAGACTTTTACTGTTACTGTTGTAGATGTAAGCAGGTTTCCCAGCAGCGATAGTATCGGCTACTAATTTCTTGGCTTCTTCTATTTTGTTCTGCCTTGTAAGAGTCCTGAGACGCTTACCTAATATTTTCCCTCTAGTGAGTTCAGCCGTTTCTGGACTAACACTGCCATTAGATTCTAACTTGTTGACCTTGTTGATAGCGCCTTCAAACTTCTCCTGCGCTGTGAGTTCTTTTTTCTGTTCCTTGACTTCTTGTTTCTCAAGAAGATCTGCGAGTTTCTTGGTAGCGGCTTCCTTAGATAACTTTGGAGTGCCGTCCGCGTTGCGAACCTTAATGTTAAATGTAGCAATCTGATTAAGCAGCTCTTCGTGGACCTTATCGATCACAGGATCACCATCTTCGTCAGTAGCTTGGCTAACAGTATCCTCAACAGAAGCTGTCTCGTTATCAGACTTAGTTACCTTACGGACAAAGGTTTTTGCCTCAAAGCTTGTGGGATACTTTTTCTTTGCCGCAGCTTTTGCTTGAGCTTCAGTATCAAAAGTTCCAAGCACTTTATCAGCGCCCTTCTTCCCTTTAATTTTGGTTTTGGTAGTTTGTTTCCTACCCGTGATGATCAGTTCCCTCGGAACCTCTTCTTCTAAATCTTTTCCAAATTCCGATTGCACATAAATATCTGGGTCCATCGCTTCAAACGCGACTTCTCCTTCCGCGTCCTTCACCACGGGATACTCGATTCGAGTAACCGTTGCCTCTTCTGTCATCTTGGAATTTTTCCCCATTAAATACTTAATGGTATCTCCCACCTTTGGAATGGGGGCTACAGACTCTTCCACTACCTGCTCAGTATCGACCACGCCTTTGGTTACCAATTCATACTTGGTAACTGTTCTTGAACGCTTTTCTTTTTTATCAGGTTTTTGCGGTCCTTTTTTTCTAAGGGCTTTCTTAACCAATAGCGGGTGATCTACTATAGTTTCATTGCCGTCATCATCTACCCTCTTAACCTTAGACTTTGCTTGGAACTCTTCTACAGAAGGCTGTCCACCAAACTCCATTTGAACAGCAGCATTTTCTTCTGCTTCTTTTCTAGTTAAGTATTGCTGCCTGACGAATACTTCTTGCTGTCCACCACCTTGGTTGACTGTTTCAAAAACTCGATAAGCCGTGAAGAACTCATCAGTCTCAATCTGGCTTGTTGGCTTCTTAAATTCTACTTTCTTGCTTTCTCTAATCGCTTGTTGAACTGCCTCCGCTGGCATCGTTTCGTAAACAGTGTCATCTCCAGCGTAGAAAATTTTGTTTCTGTCCCGCAGTCTGCCCAGTTGAACGTATTCTGCCTCTGTTAAGAAACCTTTGTTTGTTAAATCAAGGGTGCGAAAATCTCTTACACCAGAGTCGCCAACTTCGGCGGTAAAATCTGGGTCATAAGTTGCCCACTCAGAATCAGGCATCGCTAGGATATCTGGATTGGCACGAATCAACTTCTCCAATCTGGGTAGATCTTCTACAGCGATCCCCATCTCTGCGTAATCAAACTCGTCTATCCCTTCCGCTGTCCTTAGAGTAAGCCCGACACCTGCCAAGTCAGACACTTCACCCTTCTCGTTTATAATAACAGGCTGCGCTAAATCTTCTCTATACGCCATCTCATTTCCAAATGAACTATGCGCGTAAGCAGATCTGTATTTTCTGGATCTTCTTTGTTGCCTCACAGCATCAACTTCTTCTTGGATCTGGTCTTCGGGAGTTGACCGCATGATCTCAAGAAGGAACTGCGCTTGTTGTTTTACCTCCTCGCTATCGTCCTGCTGTGCGAGTTCTTGTGCATCAATATCTTCCTGACTTGGAGTTCTAACTGCGTCAGGAGTGAGGTCTCTGGTGAGAATATCACGGACAACATCAGCGGTAACACTACTGTTGGCTTCCCTAAGCCGGTTTGTAATATCGTTGATTAGGTTCTGCTCAAGGGTAGCGTCTTGAATAAGGTCTCCCACAAGATCAGGTCGCAGTCTTCTTGCGGCTGCGTTCACCGCTGGAGCGCCAGCACCCAAGATACCCCCAAGTGTTCCTGCATACAGAGAGTGTTTGAGGTGATCAAAGAACGGAGTGTCTTGTTCAAGACCTGCATCCGTAACAAAGGTGTTTATAAATTCATCTATTGACTCTTCCGCAAATTCTTCAGCCCCCGCTTTGACAAACGACTTACCAAAAAAGTTACCTTTCAGAACTGCTTTCGTAGATTCTTTGATTGCCTGTTGGAAAACAGCATCGGACACGCCCTCTAATTGTGCGTAAGGTGCTTTTTGAACAATACGCTCAGTGACAGTTTTCATATTGCGGTAGGACATACCGCTCAAAAGGGCATCTTCCATACCACCACGACCAAAGTAGGAGAACCCACCTGTGACTAATCCGGTGACAGCACCTGCAACCATGCCAGTTCCCAGTGCTCTGTCATGCGCTACTTCTTCAGTAGCTCCAGACTTCAACATGGAATTGTAAACGGTTCCATATGTTGCCCCAGAAGATCTGTTCGCCGCTGTAAGTCCAATAGCGCCTACAGTTAAGTTCTTCAGGTTTACTTTGTTGTAAGCTTCAAGGGCTTCTAGTGCTGTTTTGCTGGTAGCACTACGGATCAGGTTTTGTGACGCTAGTTTTTCAGCAAGTTGTTCAGTGCTCTCTCCTGCACCACGCCTAAAAGCATTTGTTGTCAGTGCTTTTAGGACACCCTTCTTTGTCATGCTCGCGTAGAGCGGTGCTTTTACAGCAGCAGCTTTGGTTGCTAATGCTCTTCCTCCGAACCTAGACAGGAGAGCAGTGGCCGCGATATCTACAGTGACTTCAGGAATCAATGTTGCGAGATCTTGAGCCATCCCCAGCTTACCACCAAAAAGTTCAGCCAGTTCTCTCCGGTTGTTCTGATCATCGGCTACGTTAGCCAAATGTTTCTTGGCCCAGTCTGCTCCTGACAGTGCAAAAACTGTTGAGAACGCAGTCGAAAACGGGCGGGTAATATCACTACCTTTGAGGTAAAGGTCACCAAAGATAGGAAGATCTAAATACGGCTTGTTATCTTCGTTTGACGTAAAGGAGAATAGGATTTCCTTGTCAGAAACTTTAGCTGCGCGTCCGGCATTCAAATGCTCTAACCACTTCTTAGAAAGATCTGAGTTCGCAAGTATATTTGAAATGTTACTAAAGTGATTTGTAGCAAAGAAATCCCGTTCTGCGGTAATAGCTTTCTTTGTTGCTTCGGTAAGATCAGTCCTTGCAGCAAGGGACTTTTCAAACAGATCGTCATCGAGTTTGACGCCGATAGGAACAAAAGGCAGTCCATATCCGTCATCCCGTATGTTGAGAGCTAGTTTATCTTTATCCTTAAATACTTTAAGTGGCGCGTTTTGGACGGCGATTTCCTGAATAGCTAATCGAACGTCTTCTGGGTTTTTATTAAACTTCTTAGCGATACCCATGACAGTCGAGTCGATGTCATCGAGCATCGCCTGATCAATAGCTTTCTCGCGTGCTACCCCAGAAGGCTTAGAATCCCCAATCACGCCAATGACAGTCTCAAGTCCGGCCCTGATAGGTTGTGCTACTCTCTTCCTGAACCCTTCTTCAAAATGATCAAAAGAACTATAGTCTCTTTCAGCCATTCTTTTACCAATGGCTTCTAACTGGATGGACAAGTCATCATCGTTAGCAAGTTCAGATCTAATCAAGCTCTCAACTTCACCAAGCTGCATCATTTTGTAGCGTGGGATATTTACCCCATCAGCTACTTTCAGCAAACCAACCTGCTCAATGCCTATTGCGTCACTAAGACTGACACCACCCCCTGCTTCTTTTGATTTACGCAAGGCTTCATGCAATGGTAAATCCATAGCAGAGTCACCCGCCTTGATGAAACTGTTCCCTTGAGCGTCAGTAAAGCGCCCAAAACTAATTTCACCTGCATCTAGCTTTGCTTGGAGCACATCGTTCCGCGTAGCGTTGACAGAAGCGAGAGCGTTTTCCTCCAATCGCTGGATCTGTTCAGGCGTCTTGGCACCCTCGTTTCTCTCAAGGTATGCGTTTCCGTTGTGCCACTCATCTTGCCCCAGCGAAGTGTGCGCTACCATGTCACGCACTTTTTGATCTAGTGTCGGTTCGTTGTATGCGTCTATCTGAGATACAACGTCATCACTATTCTCATTTGTAAGAAGACCTTTTGCAGCTAATGCTTCTCCTAACTCGCTTTGAATACTAACTTCAACGTCTTCGTTGTAGCCTTTATTCTTTATGTATTCTTCGCGCAGGTAATCCCCATAACCAAGGTGGGCCTGAAGAGGATCTTGAGAAGGCTGTCCACTTGACCAATCGTCGTAGCTGGAAACTTCTAGTTTATTGACAGACAAAGGCCCATCGGGGCCTGTTAGATTGAGTCGATCAAGCGGGTTAAACGGTTCTTCTGACATAGCAGCAAGACTAGGTTATGTAGGTGTATGTGTATTAAGTCCCCCAGTTGCCTATTTTGTTAGGACTGGAGTTAGCTTCGGAGTTGTATCCAAAAATGGTTCCTTGTCTCTTGATATTTTCTACCTTGAGATCGTAAAGTTTTCTTTTGAGTGTAGGCACAAACTTAGTCATATCAGAAGACTGACCAATAAACTCTTCTATTTGTGCCCTATTCATCCCTTGAAGGGTGCCAATCCTGATGGCGAGGTCCACAGCTTCTACTCTTGCTTCGGGTGTATATTCTTTTGGCTTAGACGGATCTACTCTAGCTCCACCGGCCAAACCAGTAGCAGCAGCGGCTGATTCATCCAAGCCGTCTAAATTAACTGGATCCGCAAGGACACCAATCGTGTCTAAATCGATAATACGTTTTTCAATATCTGAGAAAAGACCCTCTCTTGTTTTAAGGAAGGTTAACTCGTCTTCTTTCGCTATCGCAGCTTCAGCTTTGTCAGCCTTGTCCTGCGTCCGCTTACGCATCCCCGCTGCAAACTCAGCATTTGTTGTGTTGGGATCAAAACCGACCTGCCCAAACCTAAATCCGCGCTCGAACTTTTCTTTCTCGCTCGCTTTCCTAGATCCGATGGAAGTTTGATAGGCATCAAAAAGACCACCAAGAGAGGGGACTTGCCCAATATCCATTGAATAACGCCCCCTTAGACGGGCGGCTTCACTAGCTTTTTGAAAGTTATTAAGTTCAGGATCTTTATCGATTGCATCAAGCTGGCTCAAAACTTCTGGCATCCTTTGCATGATGGCAGACTCGCGCTTGGAATCTTCCATAGTTTTCTGCAAATCAAACAAAGACTTTCTCGCGTTGATGTCTGCCGCACGCATTGCCATACGTTGCGACTCTTGCTGCATACGCAACTTCTCCATGTCAATAGCCGCTTTATCCTGCTGTGCCCTTGCCGCATTCAACATGCCCTGCATTTGTTGCACATCCTGCATAGCTGCTTGTCGCTCCCTCTGATTCATATCATCAGTAGGTAGCATACCTGCTATTGCTTCGGGTCCAAACATCTGACCGCGCATACCCCCAGCCATGTTTTGCGGTTGGAGAGCACCGTAGATTTCGTCAGGCGCGATAGGGTTGAAGGTAGCCATTACGATCTAGGCATTGCGTTTTGAAGTCCACCAGAGATTGGGCCTACCAGCCCAAATTGATTATTTTGCGTTGTAGGATTGAACAGAGGTCGAGGACTAAGGGCAGGTCTTGGCTGCATTTGCTGCATTATATACTGCATCAACGCTTGATTTGCAGCAGCTTTCTGTTGGCGACCGGCTTCGGTGCTCACCTTACCTCCTCTGGAGCCAACTTGTCGTCTGGCCCCCAGCTTACCTAGACTCAAGCCGCCACCTTGCGTGTTCCTGTTATAGAAGTCTTCGTAGGATTCACTGAAACCTCTATCTAAAAGATTTCGATTTCTAAGGAAACTTCGTATTTGCTCATCTCTGAGTCCTAATTCTTTTCCTCTTTTGAAAGCATCGACCATTAACTTCTCTCTGGTCTCTGGATTTTGGAATGCGCTCGACGGGCTGTCGCTGTAAGCAAATTGACTTTCTAAATCTCTAGCTAAGGC
>TARA_R100001480_G_scaffold21367_3_pt1 | contig 14621 bp, 8 predicted proteins | sample TARA_R100001480 | Tara Oceans TARA_R100001480 (sample SAMEA2622212) | marine metagenome | biome: marine biome (ENVO:00000447); feature: mesopelagic zone (ENVO:00000213) & marine oxygen minimum zone (ENVO:01000065); material: "saline water (ENVO:00002010), including plankton... | reverse complement strand
TGTAATTACTTATTTTTTGTTTCTTTTAACATTTTTTACTCTTCTTGGCTTACCTGCTGGTTGGCCTAGCCTTTTCTTTTCTCTTATTTTAGCTGCTTTTTCAGAAGCAGACATTTCACCAGCTGTTTTTACAGTTTTACTCGATACTCTTTTACTGGGTCTACAATATGGTGTACCGCGCTTTTCACCTTTACGTCTTCCGCAAGGCTTGCCCGTTCTTACATCAACCCATTTTTCTTTAAACCAACGTTTAAGTGCTGCACCTTTTTTAGTTTTTCTTACCGCCATGTTTTCTTTTTAATGCTGCTTTACATCTTTTAGCAATAGCTGCCTGTTGTGGTTTTTTACCAAACCTAGATCTTTGCTCCATTACAGTTAATATTTGTATTTTACGAGCATAAGGTTTACTTATACGCTTTACTTTAGAGCACGTAGCTCTAGCATCTGCGGGTGTGGCAAACTTTATACTTACAGTATCTTTTGGATTTTCATCTGTATATAAACGCCTGCCACTACCTTTAGGTTTTTTACCAGTTCCCTTTTTAGGATCAGCCATTATTTTTTCTTCATAGGGCTATGTCCACAACCCATTTTTTTAAATTTTAAATGTGCTTCAAAAGTTTTTGCGTTTTTAACGCTACCATCTTTACAATACATTTTATGTGGTTTGAATTTTTTATCTTTTTTCATTTTTTTGATTTTTTTGATTTATTACCCCAATTAGCGGCACCCACTTTTCTGCATTTTGCTATAGCTCCGCTAGCGTATGCAGAAGGAAATACACGATACCTTGCCTTTACTTTTTTATAACATGCGTCTTTTGCCATAATTATTTTTTAATTGATGCTGATGAATATCTCTTTACTTTCTTTTTTCTTTTTCTTTTTGGTTTTTCGGGTTGTTCCATATTTAATTCCCAATCGTTCCAACCTAAAAGCAATGCTGCTCTTTGCATATAATTTGCATCATCACTTACTGCTGCTTCTATATTTTGTGCTTTTCTTATAGCTCTATCTAATGGAAAGTTAAATACAGCTGAACTAAATTGTGCACCGGCATTTAAAGCAGGATTGTCTAAACTAGGTTCAAACATGTTCTGCTTAGTAATATATTTACGAGTATAAAAAGAGCTTCTTAATTTTGAAACTTTTGAATACAATGGTGGTGAAATAGTCAAAGCTTGCAATTCTGGATCTTGTTTGTTAGTAGCTATAGCTTTAGCGGTATTTTTAACCGCAACTGCGGCATTTCCATATAAACCGCTACCTCTTAACAATGAATCTAACATACCCTCTGCAACTTTTACAGTTCTTTCTTGTTGTTTATCGTCCTCTTCGTCTGAAAATGCAGATATAAATAATGCTTTTTGTAAAGAGTTAAATATGATATTTTGAATCATACCATAATAAGTAATCTTAGTTATTTTTTCTCTAGGGTCACCTCTGCCAGCTATCAAGTCTTGTAGGTTTCTTTTTATAATTCTATTATACTGCATTGGTGTATTAGCAAACGCTAACATAAATCTACCTAGGCTACTCGCTTGTTGTTCAGATATTCTATCTGGTCTACTTGATTGTTGCGTTTCTTCTGTAATTTTCATAAAATCAGTAAACGCTTTTTCTTTTGCTTCTTTTTCAGAAAGCCCTTGCTTTTTATAAGTATTTAATCTATTTCTGTACATAGATGCACCACCTGTTGCAATTGCAAAACTATCAGCCATTCTTGTTAATACAAATCCTTTATTAAGCATTAAAGCTATAACGCCTTGTACGCCACCTTTTTGCTGTGCTAATGCTAGTTCACTTTCATTTATATTTATTCTATTACCTCCTCTTCTACTTTGTAAGTATTGTGAATTAAATAAAGTATTAAAATCTGTCCAATATTGTTTTTGATTTGCAAAAGCTTTAGCCGCTTGTAGCGGGTTATTATCTTTAAAATTTAAATAGTTTATATTAGATATAGTCTGCAATACAGCTGACCTAGTATTTAAAAACATAATTGCCCCAACAGAACCATTAACCCAGTCATTCCATTTTTCAACTGTTTCATTAGCACCCCATTTTCTATTTGAACCAGACTTCATTCTATCTAATGTTGCTTTTAAAGTTTTGACATATTTAGCGCCATATGCCGCTTCTAATTTAAATAAATTTTCTTTACTAAATATTTGATCAACATTTTTTTGCCAAACTTCTAGGTGCTTTGTTCTTTTAGTACCGTTTAATAATTCAACCATATCCATTGCAATATTACCAGCAACCCAACTTTCTTTAGGTTTTGCATAACCATCACCTTTAGTTATTTTTATTATTTCATTAGCAAACGTGTGTAAGTCAGCATTTTTATTAACTTCTTTTAGTAATTCACTTTTAACTTTTTTACTTATACCTGGAATTTCATAACCTAATTTATTCCACATATATACTCTTACAGCTTGTTCTTTTGTAAATACTCCACCTTCAGTAAATTCTTTTAATGTTTTAGGAACATTACTTAATTGTTTTTTTATTGCTTTAAAATCATTTTTTAATGCCATTGCTTCATTAGTCATGGATTCTACAGCTTTATTATATGGATCATATAATGTTTTTTCATAAAACTCTAATTGCTTTTCTCCCTGTTTTCCTCTAGCTAATGTTTTGTGCATTAATCCTGCAAAATCTTCAGCACCCACAGGTATAAAATAATCACCAAAATCTGTTTTAGCTTGTTTACCCCTAGCCATTGCTGTTGCGGCACCAAATACAGATTCTTTTTTAATACCAGTAGATTTTTCTAAAAACCCATTAAATTGTTTTGAAATATCTTGTTTTGAAAATTTAGCAGTTTGTTTTTCTTTTATTTCTTTGCTTTTATTTTCTTTTTGATTTATAACTTCAACAATATCTGATGTTCTGCCTTTAGAAAATTTTAATGCTACTCTACTTTGTTCTACAGATATAGGCAATGTTTTATTAAATCTTTTTATACCCTCTGCTCTTGTTACTTTACTAGCAACCATATCAGCTATAATATTAGCAGCATTTTTTTGAACAGTTACACTGTTCCTCCAAACTCCAGATGGAACACCTAAACCATATTCTTCTGCTTTAGAAATAATTTTACCATTTTTATCAAATGTTTTTATAGCATAGGGATTAACAGTGTTATTGCCATACGCTCTATTAAAAAGCCTGGCATCTATTGAAGGAATTTCTACATTTTTTTCACCTTTCTTAATTTTGTTAATAGCGTCTTGTATAATAGGTGGTAATTCGTAAGCTGCTTCCCATCTTTTCTCTCTTCCTTCTACTACATAAGTGCCATCAACAATTTTTCTAGTAGTTTCGCTTATAGCAGCTTGTCTGTATGATTTTTTAATCCACTCTTTTACTTGATTTTTTCCAGCTTCACTCATCGTGGCCATGTCCTGGATTAGCTTGTTAAATGAACCATTTTGTAATAAGTGTTCTAATCTAGTGTCTACTTTTTTAGTTCCTAATTCATGAAGTATAACTTTAGATAATTGTCTGTTTATTCCTCCGCTAGCATTTTGATTATACAATAAATCCCAAGCAGCTCTACTATCAATTTTATGTAACTTAATAGCGTTTTCAACATACCAGTCTATAACTTCTTTAGTTAATTCTTCTTTAGTAAAATTCTTCTTACTCAAGGCTTCCATTATTTTTGTATTGCCTCTTTCTTGAGAAGATTTACCATGTTTTACAGCGTCAGTAAATTCTTGTTTACCAAAAGCTTCTTTTACTATATTACTTAATTTTTCTACATTCCAAAGATACCCTGCTTCAAGAAGAGTGAGAGTATAACCACTTCCTGCGACACCAGATAAATCTTCTCTACTAACTCTATAATCACCTGTTAAAAGTTTTTGAGTTATTTTTTTAGGATCTTTTGATGATCTTTTTTTACCTTCAAATACATCTGGGGTTTCTTTATTAACTTGTCCGCCTGTAGGAGCTGTATTAGTTTTACTAACTATTATTTCTAAAAATGCTGGGTCAATACCTGAATCTTTTTTAGCGGCTTTTTTAATTAAATTTGTATGAGCTTTATTTTGTGCAGGTCCATCTTTATAAAAACCTTTAGGCCCCATCCCCTCTTCTCTTTTGCCTTTTGCTTTTTCATTCCCATTTTTAGAAAAGAAAACGTCGTGTTCTTTTTGTGCTTTTTGAGCTATTTTTTCTTTTTCAGTTACAGAATATAGTTTTTTCTTTTTCTGACCAATTACAGCGTCAATCATAGCTTGATTGAACAATGTTTTAATAAGTTTTGCTTTTGTGTTTTGAACTTTAAAAAATTCTTTTATTTTATTAGGGGATTCTTTTCTAGTATCTAACCTTTCATAAACAGTAACACCATTAGCTAGATTTTCAGTATAACTTGCTTTACCTTCTTTAATAGCTAGCTCCATCATTTTTGTTTTTGTTGCTCTACTATAACCCTGTGAACCAGGATTTTCACTATTATAGCCTGGGCCTCTTGCTTTCTTTAAATATTTAGACTTAGGATTTGCATCTGCTTCTTTTACAACAAATAATGGTTCTCTACCTAATCTTTGTGAAAACTTTTCAGCTTGAGTATAAAATGATAAAGGAAAGCTTTTTGGATCTTTTATAATAGACATTATCCCATTAAGAAAAGCTTCATACTTTCCATCAGTTCCAATATCTAGTTTTTCTTTAAATTCTTCAAATAATTCTGTTTCTTTAGCTATTTCTTTACTTAATTGTTTTCTAAAATCTTTACTATCTGGTGGTAATTTTAAATCTTTTATTAATTTTTCAGAAATTCTTATAGCAGCATCAATAAATTCCTCTCTTAATACCGGTCCGTCTTCCTCTGACAATATTCTTTTACCATCTACTTTAAGGTTTCTTTGTATTTTAGAAGGTGTGCCATTACTAATTTGTGATACTTCACTTCTATTACCAAAGCTTACATCAATAGCGTCTTCAATATTTTGTTTTTGATCGGCTATATCGGTTATTTCTCTCCCTCTTTCTTTTAATTCTTCTGCACTTGTTTTTTGTAAACTTTTATTATATTCTTCTACAAGTTTAGTACCTATTCTTCTGCCTAATATATTATCTAAGTAAGTGGTAAATTCTTGTTTTTTACCTGTAACAGGATTTTCTGGTTTATAATTTTTAGTAACACTTCCAAATTGATCTATTAATTTACCTTCTACTTCAGCATTATTTTTAATAGCATTAACAGGAACACCCTTTTTAGCAGCCCATCTACCTAAAGCGTCTTTACCTGCAGCTATATATTGATCTCTAAATTTTTTAGTTTCTTCTACTGTTAAAGTATTATTTTTATATTTTACAGCTAGCTCACTAATAGGGCTAGTCACTTTTACAGCTTGTTTTAAAACTCCCTTTTTGTCACTTATTACGGATTTATCAAAAACAACAATACTTTCAACTTTTCCAGGAACTACTTGAGCTCCATCCTGGTATCTAGCGGCTAAAAATCCTTTTTCAGATAAAGCTTTTGTTACTTTATTCATTGCTTCCTTTCCTATATAAAAATCAAACCTAGAATCAATCAATTCATATAAAGAACCTTCCGATGTATCAATCTTTAATTCCTTCATTGTATTAATTAAATCTTGTTCAGAAGCAACTTTATTTTCATTTATGTAAATGTTTTTTACTTTTCCTCTATTCATTTTAGCATAGGCACTAGCTTCTCTTTTATTAGTAGCTAAATAAATCAATCCAGTTCTTTTTCCTAGCTCATTAAAAGATCGAGGGCTTGCATTATAAACTAATAGCTCTTTTGCTTTACCACCTTTTGAAAACTGAGCTTCACCAGTTTCAATATTTAATCCTGCTAATTCAACTTCTTTTTCAAATCCTCTAAATTTTTCTTCTAATGCAAGCTGTAAATCTTCTTTGTTTTCTCCTTTTGCTTTTTTAATTTTAGCTCTTAGTTCAGTAGCGCTAAATTGAGTTTCTAAATCTTCAACTCTTTTTATTTGTTCTTTAAAGCTTTGCTCAATATTTCTATTCATTAATTGATTGCCAGGTCCCATATCTCTGTTTTCCTGTATCTTAGCTTTTAGTTTTGCTACGCCTGTTTTCTTATCTGATTCTAATTCTATTTTAAAATCTTTTGAAGCTTTGCCTTCACCTCTAAGACCTTTTACAGGTGCATCTTTAGATATTGCTTTAGCCGCTTCGATACCTAATGTTTCATTTTTAGAATAGCTTTTTATTAAATTAAATAATTGCTGGCCAGTTTCAACACCAATTTCAAGATTTTCAAATCCTTTTTTTCTCATGCCAGGAATAAAATCTAATAAAGATTTTCCAACATTTTCTCTAAAAGCAATTTCGCCAGTGGATATAGCCTCAGATAACGATGTTAGATACTCCTCGTAATAATCTTCTTTAGCTTTTTCTTTTCCCTTTTCATCATACCTGTAGTTGTCATCTATTCTATCTTGTACAACTTTTCTTTGCTCGGGTGTTAACTCGTTGAGGACATCGTCAATTATTTTAATACCTTCTGTGGTTACTTTACCTTCTTCATTTTTTAAAACATCTCTTAAAACATGGTGTAATACTTCGTGTTTACCTGATGTTATCGTTCTTGTTTGTAAAGCACGTTGTTTATTTATAACCATTTTTTGTGTAACAGGGTTATAAAAAGCTAACTCTCCTCTTACATCTTGTGATTTTAATCCTGTGCCGTTATATATTTTTTGAAATTCTTTTTCTGATTGAGCTTGTTTAAGACCTTTGGCTTGGCCTGTAACTTTTAATATTTCTTTTGTAAAAGCAATATCTTCTTGATATCTTTTGTTTGTATAATCTTCTAAAGATTTTTTGATTTTTTTATAAGTTTCTCCTTCGGTTAAATCTTTATACTCTTCTTTTAATTGTTTTAATTGTTCTTTTTCTGCGTCTGTTTTTTCTGATTTAAAATTAAGCAAATTTTGTTTTGAACTATTACTCCACATTTTAGATAAATGTTCGTATGATTCTTGCCTTTCTTTTGCATCATTAAAAGCAACCTTAAATTCACCACTATTTAATAATTCTTGTATTTGTTGCGCTTTTAGCTGTTGTAAATTCATTAACTCCATTCCATCTTTACCTTCCGCTATTTTTCTTCCTCTAGCGCCTAAAGAATTAAGAACATATATAGGGTTTACATTTGAAAATTTTCTGCTTTCTTTTTCAGTTAACTCTTCGCCTTTTAATAATTTTTGTCCAACGCCATTAGCTTCTGCCTCATTTACAAAATAGTGTTCATTACCTTTTTTTCCTTGCGCAGACTCTATTGTTTTTTTAGCGGTAACTAAAGCTAATTTATTTTCTAAAATTAATTTATTTGTTATAGCTTCGCTTGCTTGCTCTTTCGCTTCTTGCTCTGTAATTTTACCATTTTTTTGGTTTGATTCAATTTCATTTAATTTATTTTGATAAGCTTTATTAATATCTTTTTCTAATGTATTTTGTTTATATCTTTTATCGCCCTCAGTAAATTTATCAATCCTATTATGGTCAATACTATAATAATTTGCAGCTCCTTCAGATTTAGCATCTCTACCTTTCATTCTAAGAACGTCTTCACGCATACTATGATAAAGATTATTAAAACCCTTATTAGTCATTGGAATATTTTTTGTACCGCTAAGCAAGGTCATTTTAACAAACTCTGCTGTCCAGCTTTGTAAAAGCTTTTGACCAAAATAATTAGAATAATTAGGATCATTTTTATCAACTTCTAAAAGCTTCATAAACTCATCAGAGTCTGTTAATAATTGTGCAAAATGATAAACAGTAGAACCTGAAGCAGAACCCGCAATTACATTAGTGGGATTCATATTATAATGTATCATTTTATGAGTTGCTGGCATAAAAAACTTAGACTTAGGATCCATTAATCTACCAACTATTGCTCCTCCTATTTTATTACCACCGCCAAGCGCTCCACCAAACAATGCACTCTGCTGTATTTGTTCTCTATTTTCATCTTTTAATAATGATAAAGACACAAATAAAGCTGCTTCATCAACTGCACCTAAAGTAAATTTAGTTGCCCCTCTAGTAACAGGGTTACTATATAATACACCTCCTTTTAAAGCTTTATCAGCTTTATTTATTCCTTTAGAAATTGCATTACCAGAAACTTTTCTTAAAGCATATATTTCTGCTGCAAACTTAGCTAAATCCATAAACCCATCACCAATATACCTGGCATCACCAAATCCTTCATATAGTCTTTCATCTGCTTGTTTTTGGTCTACATATTTAAGGCTAGTATTCTTATTTATAGCTGCATCAAAGAACCTTACTGCTTCTTGTTTACTTTCTAATTTTTCATTAAGCCCTAATGTTCTACCAAGATTATCTACAATACCACCAAAAAACGTATCTCTATCTGATTTTATAGGGTCAATATTCATGGCTACAGCTTTGCCAAATGCTAAATATTCTTTTAAAGCATTATTATACTTATTAGCATTAGGGGTCGTACCGGCTATAGTAGTTAAATTTTCAGGCAATTCATCATTTTCAAAAATACTTTTTAAATTTCTTAAGTCTGCATTAAAGTTAGTATCATCACCAACAAAATCAAGTATATTAGACATATACTTTTGTCCAGGATATTTAAAAGTTTGATTTTTAAAATTTGTTTCACCTATTCTTAATATGTCTGTATGAGCTGCTTTAGCCGCTGCTTTAAGATTGGAATAAGCTTTTGATAAACCAGTGTTCATCATATCTACTTCAGTAGTTTCTAAAATTTCTGTAGATCTTTCTTGAATTTCTCTAGCGTCAGCCGAAGCATCGTCTAAAGAAACTACGTTGCCTTTATTAGGACCCGATACTTCATATAATTTTTCAGGCGCATTGTCCATATAAGCTTGAAAAATAGGATTGTTTTCTAATTCTTTTCTTTTTTCTGGAGATGCTCCTTCATAATTTTTACGTAAATCTGTAAAGATTTTTTCATTGGAAGATAGGCGCTTATTATAAACATCTTGCTCAACATGCTTATTAAACTTGTTTTGATCCCCAAACTTTACTAAATCCTCGCTGTTTTGTTTATCCGTTGAAAGATTGTCATAAATTGCTCTAAGTGTATTTATATTAAAACTTTTAGTTTTATATTTTTCATTTCTTACTCCACTTCCTTCATTATCATATGTAACAACAAAACGATTACCATCTCCAACTTCATTTAAATTTTCTTCGCTAAAAATATATGGATCACTTAATGCCCCAACTGACATTCCCGCAACTTTATGTAAAATACTATTACCACCAAACTTTACTCTAGAATAAGGTTCGCTATATAATTCAGCATCATCATCGCCAAAATTATATTTTGTATCGCTAAATTCAGGTTTTCCTGCGCTAAGCGTTGCAATAGGGTTTGTTACTAAATCAAAACCTTTTTTAATATCACTAAAGTCTATAGTGCTGGCTTTGCCTGCTATTTTTTCTAAATAAGGATTTGAAACTTCTGAAAAACCTGGCATTAATTCTTGAAGTAATTTATTTCTATTTAATAATTCAGATGGGTTTTGTGTTGCTGTAAGTAAACTAGCATATTTTTCAGGATCAGCTGCTATTTTTTTAGCTATTTCATCATAATTAAAATCACTTCCTGATGTAGTAGCAATATGATTTCTAAGTTTTTTTTCGTCTTCTTCATTTAATTCTGAAATAACATTTTCATCTTCATTTCCAAATTTTTTTCTAATATTATTAATTTTTTCTAATTCCAAAGAACCAGGATCCGAAGTGGAACCCGTACTGCTTGTGCTTTCCGACCCCGCAATCGCAGTCTCCTGTACAGGGCCGTTTAACTTTCCCACATTATCGTTTGTAGCTGGCGCTAATTCATAACCTGGGTAGTCTGATAATTCTTCTTCAGGGACATTATAAAAATTCCCTTCCCACTTAATTCTAAACATATTATTATAATTTAATCTTAGGATTCTTTTCTATTATTTCTTCTTTCCTCAAGCTCTAGCATAGCTTTAAACCAATCTTGTCTATACAACTTAGGATATGATGTTGCACCGCCTTGCATAATATTTTGCATACCACCATATTGTTGTATTAAAGCGGCTCGTAACTCGCTTGTTTGAGGATTCTTAAGATAATTGGGGTTAGCTTCAAAATTTTGTTGTATACTTCGATATACCTGGTCTCTAAAGTAAGATGGATAAACAGCTTCTACATCTACATTTTGTGTAGCGGTTGTGCCGCCAATGTCTTTAAATAAGTTTTCCAAACCATTTAGCGTGAACACATTGTAATTATTAGTATTAACTTTTGGCGCGGCCACAACTCTTTCCGTTATAGGATTTCCATTTTCATCAACTTCACCAGTTGGCTGATCTATAGTTTTAGCTTCTTGTTCGTATTCTATTTTTAATAAACCATTTGAAGATAATCGTGAACCTGTTATCGTTTTATTAACAGCATTACCATCTCCATCAAAAACTTTAATTTCATCAAAACCTAATTTATTTACATCAAGCTGCCTACTTCCTCCACCAGCACCAAGACCACTTGTGGATGCAGGAAGAACTAATGAAGGTAATTTTAATGTTTTATTTAATTGTTGTTGTGCAAACCTATTAGCAGTATTAACTTTAAACAAATCTTTATCAAATTGACCACCAGTACCGCCAGTATCACCAGTAGGTGGAACATATGATTGGTTTAATAAACCTTTATCTACTATGCTTTTCTTAACACTTTCATGATATATTACAGCTTTTGTAATAGCTTGACCATCATGAATACTTTTTAATACTTGCTCAGGAGTCATTTTTTCCATTCCCACTATAGGCCTTGCCGCACCTGCTGTTTGAAGCAATTTAAAATCATCACCTAATATAGCTTTAATTTTTTCAGTACCCATGTTCATATTGCTATTTAATATTAATTTTAGCTTACTATCATCAACATTTTGTAAAGTAGGCACTGTTCTTTTTAATATAGCTATTTCCTCTTGGCTAGTTAACTTGCCTTTTCCATGATTAGCATATAGTCCATTTAATTCACCAGTTATATCAGGCACTGATGTATATTCTCCATTTGCATTAGGTTGTATTGAAAGGCTATTTTCATTATAAAAGTTTGCGGTTCCTATTTGTTGTGAAATACCTGCGTCTAAATGATCTTCAGGGCTAAGAACTCGTGCATTAGGATCTGCATCAACTGTTGCTTTAGTTTTAACATTTGATGTTGACCTATTCATGTAGGTTTCAGCATTAGACCCCACAAGACTATGTCTTTCATCAATCCCCGCTCTCACTTGTTGAGTATTATTATTCATTATTTGAGATAACTCTGAAGAAGAATATGTATTTATAATTTTACCGCTAGCATCTAAAATTTCAAGTTTTGAATTAAAACCTCTATCTATACCTTGCTCTTTATCTCCTTGTGAATAATAGGAAAAATTAGTTCTTATTCTACCAGATTTTACAGCATTATGTATTTCTTCTAATTTACTATATTGAGCATCGCTCATGTCAGAATCTTTAGTAAGATTAAATTCTGGGTCATATATTCTATTATACATTTCATTTAATGGAGTTACTTTATCAGTAAAATTATTTTGTAATTTTCTTAAATCCATATCTCCTAGCATTTGCCTGCCGCCTGAAAATAATCCCGCTAAACCTTTACCACCTGGTTCTACTGCTAAAGCATCATCATAAAAATTTTTTAATGCAGATTCTACTTCTCCTCTGGTTTTTGTACTATTTGCTATAGCGGCTTCACCTTCTAATCGCATTTTTTCACCAGCTTCTTCAACCCCTTCTACGTATAGTTTATCAGCTTCAATTTTTTTCTTACCCATTTCTATACCTTCTTCAAAGCCTTTTTGAAATTTTTGTTCAAAAGCTTGAAAACCTGCCAAGTAATTTGGCGCGTTTATAAGTCTTGGATTTTCGTATGCTCCCATTATTGTGTATTTAAATATTGTTGATATTGTAGTTGACCTTGAACTGCACCTAATGCGCCACCTATATTTCCGAGCGCCCCTCCTAATAAAGAACTAGATTGGCCTTGTAGCTGATTTGCTTGCATCATTGCATTTTGTTGTAACCCAGCTAGTCTATTCAATTTCATCATATCTCTTTTTTCTTGCGCCCCGAACATGAATGCTTTACCCTGCGCTTGTGCTAGTTGTACCCTACTAGCTTCTCTTAATTGTAATTGTTGCATTTGCATTTCACCTTGCGCTCTTAATCTTGTATTCTGTGCTTCTTGTTTTGCAATATCCGCGGCAATATTAGCTTTACTCCTTGATGCTGCTTGTGCTAATGCTGTAGCACCACCCGCACCTGCGCCGGTTGCCCTTAAGGTATCTAATGTTGTAGCTAAAGATAAATCTTGCTCTCTCGCTCTCATTTCGGATGCGGCAGTCGCAACTTGTAAATTTTCAAATGGATTTGAAACCATTGAACTTAAATCTTTAACGTCAGCATACGGATTTATTACATCTTGTCTGCCACGTTCTAATGACGTAATTTGTCTATCTAGCCTTGCAGCTTCTGCTCTTTGTCTACGCATTGCTTTTCTAGCAGATGATGCACCAATAAGGCCACCAATCAGGCTAACACCCATACCTATTAAAGAACCTCCGCCTCCTGCGAGAAATTTACCAAATCCTGATTCTGCGAAATCGTTCATAATTTTTTATTTTGATGATATTACAACCTCGCTTAAGATTGTAAATAATTCTTGTTTACTATTTTCTTTTGTTTCTAGCGTAGTATGTAAATACATTCCTTTTACACCTGATACTCCTGGTCCAAATAATATTTCATCTTCTTGAGCATCTATTGAAGCATTTTGTAATACTGAAAAATACTTACCTTCTTTTTTCATAAACATTGATGGTAATATATTTATAAATTCATTATTGTTATTGTATCCAAAATTATACTCATATTTAGCTATATTTTCTGCTAAATCAGAATGACTAGATTCATCTAAATCTGTTTTAATATTATTAGCAGACCACCCTGTGGTACCTTCATAACCTAATGTTTTAAAAGTTTTAACTACTGATCCATCTATGTTCATTATTGCAGTTATACTAGATGCAGCTGCTGGTTGACTATAAAATACATTGTAATTTGTATTTTTATAATGAACATATATATTACCTTTATTGAAAGTATAAAATTTATTATTTAAAGTAAAACCGTTTTCAGGGTAATAACTATAAAAGCTAGTCCAACCTTTTGATGTTTCATCAAATGCAACGGTATTACCAGTTTGTTTTAAATGAAGAATATATTGATCTTTTACATTATCATACATTCCAATTAAATTCGTATTTGTTTTGAGATTATCTTTAAAGTAATCTCTCATGCCATAATTAGATATCTCAGTTAAACCATCTCTTGTTAATCTTAAAACAACACCTCGTTTTTTATCTGTAAAGTATTTTCTATTTCCTTTAACAGCAAAACTTTCTGGATTTAAACTTATACCATATATACCTAAAAATGTTCTTACTTGGCCTATAACTATATTTGAAGCTGTGCTTAATGGTTGTCCCTCGGCTGTAAATATAAAATCTTTATTTATACCAGCGGCATTACATTTATCTTCTTGTAATATAAATAACTCTCTATCTTCCGCATGCAACTTTTGAATTGAACCGTCTGTTATATCTACGGCTTTAGTAATATTATCACCAATAGAAAATTGATTTAATTCATTAACACCAGTTTTAGCGTTATATATACCAGAATATATCATTGCATTTTTTCTATTAACAACAGTATATTCATCATTAACTAAATAAGCTCTAACCCCTTGATCCATAGCAGGCTCATTAAATCCACCTTTTATTCTGGATTCTTCTATATAAAATCTTTTTTGATTAGCATTACTTGTTTCTTCAAATTCAGCAGATTTTACATATATAGAGTTAAAATAACCTATTTCTTTTATTTCTGGCATAATATTTATATTATTACATATTTTATGAGTTCTCTAACAATTATTAGGTTGGTCAACAAATTGTATTTTACCACCGCTAATTATTGTATGGAACCCATCAGACAGTGGATTTGTTATAACAGCCCCAGCACCAACAGACGTAGTTAACGCAGCATTTGAAAATACCTCATCGTTTACTTGTGGAGTTTGTGATGTTGAATTATTGCTAGTTGGTCTTTTAATATAAAAGTTTTGAAATGGTGAATTAGCATTTATAGTGCCACAAACACCTACTTCCCCGCCGCTAGCAAATAAAAAATCACCCCAAAACCATCCGCCTATTGTAACTTCGCAAAAAGCATCATCTGTATTAGATTGTGTAACACCACTATTATCATTAATCTCAGTAGTTATTTTATAAACTTTTCCAATTTCACTATCGGGAAAATTATGATTATTAGCGCTAACCGCTCCCGTACTACTATTAATACTAAATTTATTTTTATGTGTATTTGTGGTTTCATTAGCTCCTGTTGGATCAAATGTAACTTGCTTTATACTATGCGTTATGTTTATAGTGTTTTGTGTTGTATCTGAACTTCCATTTACCGCTGATGTTGGACTAAAAATTACACCCGATGAATTAAAATGTGTATGAGTCGCGGCCGC
>TARA_R100001480_G_scaffold84803_3_pt1 | contig 14880 bp, 16 predicted proteins | sample TARA_R100001480 | Tara Oceans TARA_R100001480 (sample SAMEA2622212) | marine metagenome | biome: marine biome (ENVO:00000447); feature: mesopelagic zone (ENVO:00000213) & marine oxygen minimum zone (ENVO:01000065); material: "saline water (ENVO:00002010), including plankton... | reverse complement strand
TTATTACAATCAGCTAAATACCTATATAGAGGTTATTATGTCGCATAACAAAGAAATTTTAGACTCGGTTGCTGAGTATCTTCCTGAGGGGCTTGATGAAAGCACCCTTGAGAAGGTTTCTGAGCTTGTCGCTGTCATCATTGAACAGCGCGTCGAGGAGCAAGTTGGTGACCTGTCCACGAAGGTCCAATCTTTTATTCGTGGTAACATCGAAAAGTTAAAAGAGCAAGCCCTTAAAGAGCTTGAGCTTGAGAACGAAACATTCCGTAACGCTCAAATGTTTGAGACCGTTCGTTCGATGTTTGCATTAGAGAACACCAACCAGGACGAAGTCAATGGCATGGAAGTTCTTGCATCCCTTGGCGAGCAGCAGGAAGAAAAGAATCAAGCTCTGTTGCGTCAGGTTGACAAACTTCTCAAAGAAAACGTCAACCTTAAGCGTCAATCCAAGGTTGCTAACGATAAAAATCAAAAATTAGAAGAAGCATTGCAAACCGTTCAAAGTGAAATGGAAAGTCTGCAAGAATCTTCTGAGGCAGAGAGGCAACTCTCTGATTCGGCACTTGTCATCAGTGAGGATAACTTCAATGTGAAGGAAGCTGATGAACAGTTAAATGAAAACCACGCTGTCCACGGTAATGAGTGGATCCATCAAGGCGTGTTAGAAAAACTCAACAGTTTAAGAGGTTAATCACATGACCGCTATTGATAGAAACGAATTACTGAAGCGTTGGGAGCCACTCCTTGAAGGTATCGGGGATGATCACATCGCGTACCAGACTGCTCGTCTCTTTGAAAACCAAGCCAAAGAATTTACGAAGCAGACTCTGAACGAAGAATTAAGCGACACAGCTACGACCACGGGTAAGATCGGCACTTTCCAGAAGTTCGCCTTCCCGATGATTCGTCGCACTTACCCGGAGCTTATGTTTAACAAGATTGGTGCCACCCAGGCGATGGACGGCCCGGTCTCGCAGATCTTCTACATGGGCAACTCGCGTGCTCACGAAGGTAACGAGCAAACGATGTACTCGAAGTTCAACATCACGCCCCGCAACCTCATTGCTGGTCGCATTGGCTCTGTGTCGGGTCTTACTAAGGGTCCGGGTACTGGCACTACTACGTTCAATGGTGATGCTCCTGACGGCGTGCAAATCACTGGCAACCCTGGTGAAATTGGAACCTCCGGCTTCGTTCCGGGCCACGGCGCTGGCGACACTGGCGTGTTAGATCTGTCCAACGTTCTTAACGCCACCAACGGCTCGCCCTCGACCACGATGGGTGGTCAGCTTGCATCGTTCCCGTCTGCGACCACGATCCTGGGTTACTCGGTTTCTTCTGCTGAAAGACTTAAGGGCACTGAAATCCCTGAGGTCAACCTTCACATTCAGAAGCAAACTGTGCAAGCGCGTGAGCGTAAGATGAGAGCACTGTGGACTCTTGAGGCTGCTCAAGACCTGAAGGCTTATCACAACCTGGACATGGAAGCTGAACTCACGGATCTCCTGTCGAAGGAAATGAACCTTGAAATCGACCGTGAACTGATCGAAGACATCCGCATGATTGCTTACGGCCCCGCTGCTGTTGGCGCTGATGATTTCGGTGGTTGGTACCTTGGCTCGCTGTATCAAGGCAATGCTGACGCATTCCCTGGCATTGGCGGTACTAGCACTGGTGCTACCCCTGGTGGAACGTTTGTTGCTGGTTCGTATGAGTATGATTTCGGCACTCAAATTGCGGATGAAGAAGGTGAAGTGTCTGATGCGACTGCGGCAATCAACCGCAAGTACTCCAACATCTACGTGATGGACCTCAACCGATTCGTGCAAACCTCGCAAAGCTTTGCGCCTCAGACGCTTGGACACGTTTACTCCAACGTCCTGGCTCTGATCAACTTCGCGAGCACGGATATCTACCGCACGACACTTCGTGGTGCCGGTAACGTTCTGATCACCTCTCCGGTCGTGGCGTCGATGCTTGAGTCGGCGGCGAAGCTTGAGGGCGGTCTCCCGGCTGGCGATGCTCCGACTGCGGGTGCTGCTGGTAACCAAATCACATACGCTGGCAAGTTCGCTGGTAAGTATGATCTGGTGGTTGACCCGATGTTCCCTGAGGACGAAATCATTGTTGGCTACAAGGGTGCTAACGCGATGGACGCTGGCTTCTTCTACTGCCCGTACATCCCGCTGCAACAGCTTGACACGGTGACGGATCCTGAGACCTTCCAGCCGAGAAAGGGTATCCTGACTCGCTACGGTAAGGTTGCGGTTCAACCTGCTTCGAGATTCTACCGAGTCATTCGACTGATCGGTGTTGGTCAGCAATTCCTGACGCCTGAGATCTTCAGCCAGACTGGAGCCAACGGCACGGCGATGAGTCGTCAGAACTACGCTGTCGGTGGTGACTTAGCCTAAGGGTTAACACTTAATTAACAACGGAAGAAAGGGCTCAGTTTTAAACTGAGTCCTTTTTTCATTTCTAGGGTAAATAATAATGTTATGCCTGAGTATGGAGACAATGTAGTAGTTCCGGTTGTAAGATCCTACGGATCTTCCTATGGAACATACGGAGGTAATCGCCTTAAAGATTACAAAAGTCCTAAAGACACTGATTTAAATAATAAAGACGCAAAGGACGTAAATGAATTTAAAACGTTTAATAGGACGATAAAAGATTATGTTTTAGCAAAACTAGGACACCCAGTAATTGATGTCGAACTTGATGATTTTCAAATTCAAATATGCGTAGACGAAGCTATATCTAAATTAGAATATCACGCTCCTGATTGGATGACACAATATGCTGTCTTCAAAACAGAGGCAGGTAAAAATGTTTATGAGCTTCCTCAAGAGATAGCAGATAACTTAAACGACTGCTGGTATCGAAGAGACTTTTTTAAGTTTGGTGCAAACCCTGGATCTCTTGAGTTTGATTTTGCGATCATGTTTTTCACAAACACTGGTCTGTTTAATAACTACAATGTCAGTCAATACTTGCTTATGCAGCAATACCTAAAACAAGTTAAAAATGTTTTAGGTCAGATGTCAACTTGGCAACTTATTAACAATAAGTTTCTTCATATTTTCCCTGTGCCTGAAAATAATGATGAAGATGTAATAGTAGAGTTTAGAGCTTTTGATCCCAACACCTTACACCATGCTTACAAAAGCTGGCTTCAAAGATACACTCTGGCTCTTGCGAAAGAAATTCTAGGCGGCATTAGAGGTAAGTATGCAACTCTTCCTGGCCCTGGTGGTGGGGCTAGACTAAACGGGGCTGAACTCACGGGTCAAGCTCAACAAGAAAAGCAAGCTCTGATGGAGGAGCTTATGACTGAAATTGAGGGTCCACCTCTGTTTGATATCATCTAATGAGATATAAGGTAAAGACACCTCCGACAAATCAACCTGATGATCGAAGCTCCAGCTTATCATTATTCAAAAAGAAAAATGATAAGAATCTTTTCAACATGGTTGATGCTGAGAACATTAAGATCTCAGGATCTCGTATTAGAGTTTACAAATATGTCGAATCAAACGATATAGATGATATTTATCAAGAATCTCGTCAGAAGACAATATCTCCTGAGCCTGTACTGGTATGGGGTCACTTTGATCCAAGACCGTTAGAGGAGAACCTGTCTCAGTTTGGTGTTGAGATTCAGTATGATCAGGTTTTTAATTTTAATAAATCCTATGTAGAAGGAAGGCTAGGTCGATCACTAACCATTGGTGATGTGTTGGAGCCCGAGTTTCAAGACGTTAAGTTTGAAGTCTACGAAGTTCAGGAAGATAGCTTTGAGGCATACGGAGTTTATCACCTATTAGTGCATGCTAAACTTCTTCGAGATACTCAGGACATTCACAACGAGTACACTTTTGATCGCCCAGATCAAATAGGAGGTAGAATCTAATGTCACGCATTGATGAACTTGCTGTTAGAAATCAAATCGTAAATCTAACAGAGCCAAAACTTTTACCTGTGATTGATAACGTTTACAAAGAAAGCTTACGCTCCATGCTGCATGCTTTTGGTAATATGTTTTACATCGATGGTAATGGTGATAGGATCAAAGTTAACTGCTCATATGGAAACCCCGAGAGAATTGCAGGTAAACTCAAAGCTGACAATACCTTAATTCTACCAATGCTTACCATAGTTGAGTCTCAGTCAACTCCCGACAGATCAAGAGGCCGCTATCAAAACATTATAAATGAGTCCGTTTGGGATGAGAAAAAACGAAGAGCGCAACGTGTTTTAAGCTTACCCCCTAGGCCAGTTAACATAACTTATGAAGTTAACATTTGGTGTAAGTATAAGGCTGACATGGATATTCTAAGATCTAATATCTACTCTATGTTTAGTCCTGATTTACAACTAACTACGAAGTACTCAGATCATAGTAAAGCTTTTATTGAAAGTGAAAGAGATATAGGTAACGCATCTGTAGAAGATCGTGCTGATAGAATTCTACAAAAATCTATTTCTATAAGTTTAGAAACTTATATTCCGAGTCCAAGATTTCTATTCACTAACACTGGGGAAATAAAGGAGTTCAATGTCTAATGCCTATTACTTTCAATGTTACAATAATAGAAGAAGGTCGCCCTGATATAACCAGAAATTTAACTAGAGGTGTGGATGCCACAAGCGATGCGGCAAGAAACGCTGCTGCAAGAGCAGCCTTAATTGCTCAAAGCACACAAGATAAAGATCTAGAGGACGCACCGCCTTCGGTTAATACTAACTTGTCTGTCTCACCTATAGTCACAATATTGTCTAATCAATACATCGCCACTATTAATCCTGGTTTAGACGGTGAAATTCCTGGTAACGATGTTGGACTAGATAGGGGAATGACAGCAGGGCTAGTGAATTTAACTCTTTCAAGAATCGCAACACAGGATGTGGGTATTAATTTAGGATTGCCATCTAACATGTCAACCTCATCTGATTTTGATGCCTAATGTTTTAAGGTTAGTTTTGAACATAAGTAAAGCTAAATATTATTGGAGTTTTATATAATGGTTTGGACAAATTTAGGTAAACAAAGAATGTTTGAAGAATTCTTCTGCTCGGGTGCAGTGGATGCTACTTTTAGAGTTGTTCTGTTAGATAACACCGCAACCAGCCAACTCAATGCTGACACTAGCTCTACCGCTCAGAGCGCCCTAAGTGGCGCTGTAGTTTCTTCTTTACCAGAAGGTGGTCTTGGAGGAACATCAGGTCTTGTGGTAACAAGGGATGGCACAGCAGATCAAGCTAATTTTGATGTTTCAAGTGCTTCTCAGCTAGGTGCAAGTGCAACTAGAGCCGTTTTGCAAACTTCTAATAATGCTTTTCAATTTTCAGGCTCATTTAGTAATGCTAGGTATGTTGCATTAGTTGAGTCGGGTGCCGTAGGATCAGCGTTTACATACGCTTTAGATAACGAAATTTATGCTTGGTGGGACATAGGAACTGATACTAGTATAGCAGCAGGGAACACACTAACCATTACTAACTTATCGCTACAAGGTCAGTAAATTAATTAACTTTTCACTGCAAGAGTAGTAAATATAGTAGGAGCTTTTATATGAAAATTGTTAAGAACATTAGCCTGCAAGGACTACAGATACCCTTCAACACCGGTAATGAAGTTAAGTATATTTTCTTAACACCTAAGAAACATGTTACTGTCCCCAATAGCTGGCATAGCCAAGTGGCTGAGAATTTGGTTCATCGTCGCATGGTTAAATTGACTGTAACACCAGATCCTGCTCCCGTTGTTAATTCAACAAAAGGAACCAAACGAGGTAATAAATAATGGCAATTCCCACCAGTCCTTCTGTCGTAGTTCTTGAAAACGATGTATCCGTATTCGTACCCAACATTAATTCTAGTGTTGTTGGGATTGTTGGGTTTGCCAACAGAGGTCCTACTGATAAAGCTACTTTAATTACAAGTCAGGAAAATCTGATAAGGCAGTTCGGTAGACCCTCAACCCCCATTCCTGGACAAGGACTTGAAGGGGCTTTAGAAATTCTTGAGGCTACAAATCAACTCTACTTTGTCAGAGCGGCAAATGATGATGCGGCCCCAGCATCCGCATCTATCGATATTGGTGCTTGCCCCGCATTTTTAGTGAGTGGTTACGATCCTGCGGTTGGTGTCTCTACTCTAAACTTCACTGCCACTAATAACGTACTACCTACTGATGCAGGTTATGTGCAAGTTACAGGTAGCGTAGGGTTAACTAGTTCCGTTAATATAAGAACAGCCGATGCTATAATCCAATCTGTTTTTGATAGAGATCTTACTGGGGATCAACCGGTGTTCTCCTTCAAAGATCCAGACTTTGACGGAGTCTTCATCGCCAGCAAGTTTGCAGGTGAAAACGCCAGATTAACATTCTCTTCATTACAAAATGATGGAGACAACACGATAGGCTTTAGGACTGTTGATGCGTTCGGTGCTCCTGCTGCTGCTGATGGAGCCGTCACTGACCTAACGGGTCAAACTGCCTCAGGCTTCACTTCTAGTGGTGTCGATCTTAGAATATACTCTAGATACCCCGGCACGGGATACAACTTTACTGTTGATAAGAATGGTGATAGCCGAGGTATTTCTGTAGAGCTTGCCAACGTTTCAGTGAAAGACAGGCTGGTTATCAACAGCGACGGTGTTCAAGCGGAATCATTCAATCAATTAGACCTCTCTCCGTCAAGTCCTGATAACTTTGAAACCGTTTTAACTAGCGAAGAAAACAACGCTAAGTCAGAGTATGTATATGCAGAACTGCTCAATGATGTGACTCCATTCGATGCTCCGAATGACTTTGGTGCATCTTCCTCGCAGGCTGGTTACATAGGCAATATTGCGGCCCAAACCGATGTAGATGCTGGTGGTACTCCCTCAGGAACTCCTAGATTTATAAGACCCATAGCTGGTACTTACAATCTTAGTGGGGGAAACAGCGGATACAATGATCAAGAAAGCACTACGAATCCCGATGTCAGTTCTGCTGCCGATTCCGCTGCCTTGATAGGCACAGCAGTTGGTAAAACGGGTATGAATGCTTTGGATGATGATTCTCTCAACATATCTCTGGCTCTAATTCCAGGTATCACAGAGGACACTGTTCAGAATGCTCTGATTACACTTGCTGAGACATCCAAGAACTTCCTAGCATTTGTGTCACCTCCATATGCTCTTGGAGAAGTTCAAGACGCAATTGACTGGATCAATGGTAAGAGTCCTACAGCTAGGACCGCAGCCGTTAACTCTTCTTTTGCCGCTAGCTATTGGCCCTGGGTTCAGGTGTTCAATGCATTTGAAGGCCAAGAAGAGTGGTTTGATCCTACGATCTTCGCAGCTAGGCAGTGTGTCTTCACTGACTCCGTCAACGATCCTTGGTTCGCTCCTGCCGGGTTTAGAAGAGGTCGTCTCACCAAGCCCACTGATATTGAACAGAAAATTCTTAATCAGGGTGATAGAGATGCTCTTTATTCCAATGCAATCAACCCGATTGTTAAGGATGCCACACAAGGTATTGTAATCTTTGGGCAAAAGACCACTCAAAGAGCACCTACGGCACTCGACCGAGTCAACGTCCGTAGGCTTATGATATTCATTCGCAAGGTCTTACTTGAGATTGGTAAGCCTTTCCAATTCGAGCCAAACGATCAATTCACATGGGAGCAAGTCGAAGAAACAATCAGCCCGTTCTTGGACGATCTCTTAGCTAGAAGAGCTATTGTTGAAGGTTTAGTAAGATGCGATTCCACAACGAACACTCCTTCGAGAGTTGACAGAAATGAGCTTTGGTGCTCGGTTACAATCAAGCCTACTAAGGCTGCTGAGACGATTGTTTTCGAGGTCAATCTCACAAGCCAAGCGGCAAGCATTAGCTAATAATAATCATGGTAGATAGCGTATTAAAAACTGAGTTCAGATCGAACTTTACTCCTGGAAGATCACTTCCTAAAATATCAACAAAGCTGGACGCTGTAAGGGCATACCAGTTTGAGTGTAAGTTCTATGGTCTCCCTCCTGAGTTCACCACCACCGCTCAGAGCGAGCTAACTGCTGCCGCCAAACAGGTGAGCCCTATCGGTGGAGCAGTTGATGACATCGTGGTTGATCGTCTTAACGATAAGATGTACTACCCTGGTAAGTTTACTCCTGAGTCTGTCACAATAACTTTTGACAATCAGTTGTTAACTCAGGCCACACCTGCATTGTTTAATTGGTTCAAAACAATTTACGATCCTATTACCGGTGATGCCACTAAGCTTTCAGCCCCTGGCGGCCCAGGTAACCGGTCATTTAAAGCCACAAAGATGACAATCTTGGAACTGGATAACACCAGCCAGCCTCACTCCTTCATTGAGGTTTACGGTGTTTACCCCATGTCCGTTAGATTCTCTGAGAAGAATTATGCGACTAATGACTTCTCCACCGTTGAAGTAGGCTTTAGATTCGACTTCGTAGATTACGCGAAGATCGGTTAATCACTTACATCAATTTGAGATAGCCTTCTCTCTAAATAAGAGAGAGGGCTATTTGTCTATTATAAGTTATGAATTTTTTTACCGAACTTTTGGAGAGCTTTAGTCGTAAACATGATCGTAAGCTTAGGTTACTAGAGCAAAAAACAAGTAGGCAAGAAGCCGAACAGGCTGTTACAAGTTTCATAACTGGAGCAGCAAATAAATCTTTTAACGATTACTATAAAGATCCTCAATTCCCCACTGTAGGTAGCTACAACAAAAAAAATAAAAAGGGTGAATTTACTAATGAGGTTATCGGTGCCTCCGTTACTAAAGATGGGAGGCTTAATTCAGGAACTTCAGTAGATCTTGGAACCACTGAGGGTAGGGAAAAGTTTATCAATAGATTAATGAACGATCCTAAGGGAGAGAGCCCAGAGCAAAATAAAGAATTATTACAACAACAAAAAGAAGATGAGGAGAGACAATTAAGAAGAAAAAAAGTTTTAAACTCTGTCATGGCTCAAAATGAGCCTGAAGTTGTCGCTGAAATTGTAAAAAATGTGGAAGAGTTTGAAAACATAGTTACTGACCTTTTATGCGGTGAGGGTAATACTATTAATCCTGATTTCAAAAGTGCTATCAGGGCTGACATCAGTGATGCTGATTCATGGAATTACTGCGGAACTCACTTAGCCTTCTTTAGAGGAGAGCGGGCTGGCAACGTTGAACAGCAATTAGTGAATGAAACGCCTACGCTTCGATATGACGGCAAAGAGGGAGAATATATCATTGGGTCCAAGGAGTCGGATGCTGATGCGTCAGAAGCTGTCTCAAAGGCTCTGGTGACCCTAGCAAAGGCTGCTACTGGTAATGAGGATGCAAAAGAAGAAGCTTGTAAATTATTTCAAGTAACTCAGGGTGGTGGTCTTAATGCTGTAACTGTATACACCGAATATTCAGATGGTCGAGGTCAAAGAGGCAGAGTATTCAATAATGAAGCATCCGCTAGATCTTTAAAGGGACTTATGAGTTTAGCCGGATGTGATACAACTCCTCAGTCTGCTCGTCGTGCAGTCATTGCAGGGAGCGTAGGTGCTGAAAGTAATATTAGAGGAACCATGGGTGAGATAGCCAAGGTAGCTGTAACTAATATTGCAAATTTATCTACTCTAAAAAGAAGTGATCAAGGTATTGAGAACGATAGAACAAAGACTGCCAGAGAACTCGCTTTAGATGGATTGAAGACGGTGTACAAACAATTAGACAGTCTTAGTGAAGAACGAGAAACATGGATTGAGAAATCTCAGAGTGCGCTAGCTACTGAGGAAGAGCAAGCTGCAATTGAAATGTTATCGGAAATTTCAGAGGATAAGGAAAAAATTGAAAGATTTGTAAAAGCCATATTTAGCATGGCTTCAACAACTTTCAAACAGAGAAAACCAAAGTTTGCTATTCAAGTCGCCGATGAGATTGGAGGAGGTCAAAAACAAGATGTTTTAGAATGTTGGGACACCCCTGAAAAAGCTTTCGAGGCTTTAAAAAAGTCGGAAGGTTACAAAGACGATGAGGGAGAGAAAACTAGAATTACTCTAGATGATGTAAAGGACTCAGGTAAAACAGCCGCTGAGATATTTGGAGAAAAAAGAAAACAGTTACTTCAAAAATATATTAAGGCGGGATTCATAGAGAGTGAAGATCAAGTTTTTTATTCCGCTGAGATTAGTTTAAAAACTTTGTTAAGCCTGAGTGCCGCTAAACAAGGAGAGACTACACCGAAAAGTGTGTCGAAAAGTATTTTACAGGGAGAAGATCCTCGATTCAGAAATATAGTCAGTGATATTGAGAAGCTTTCAGACGGTTCTAGTTTAGTAGAAGGTATACAAAGACAGCAGAGAGAATCGGATAGACTTTTAAAAAGTGTTCAATCATTAACTACAAGAGTTAAGGTAAAAGACACTGTAACTAATCCACTTAAAACTTACGCAGAGGGTCTTCTGGATTCTATAAGAAAAAACAATTCTTATGAGTCTCTCGGTCAATCTGATTATGAAGACCTATCAAACTACATACAAGAAATGTCTAATGAATACAAGCTGGGTAGTCCCAGCTTTGTAAAGAAAGTTCAGCAAAAGCTATTCAAGATGACATTGTTTACTAGATTAAACACAGCAGCGCAAGCCGTTAAAGTTAATGGCAGGCCAACGAAACGCGCAAAAGAGGCTATGCTTTACTCACTGACAGTTCTAAATCAAGCTGGTGGATCGGCAAAAGATGATACTATTTTTCAAGTGGATGTTTTAGACCAACTTACATCATATGTTTCTACGCAAAACGGAGAAATTAATTCTGTGTTACAATCTCTGTTAAACGATGAAGATAGATGGGATTTTCAGGGAAGCACAGGATCACTAACTTTTAGTTACAAAGGTGATGATAATAATCCATCAAATAGAAATAGAACAATATCTGTAACCTACAAAGATGGAAAATGGATTGCTTATAGATCTGCTACATCAATTAGAGATGCCTCTACTGCTACTAAATCTAAAGACTTAGTAGAAAATAGTAATACAGAAATATATGAAGCACTTGGTAAACTTCAAGAGGCTTTAGGCATCATTCAGAAAAAAGTTAGAATCCTTGATGCGAAGTAGTTCCTTGAATGAGAACACTGAGATTTTTATTCTATTCACAGTTCCTTTTAGAAAGTTTCCTTGAACGTTAATCTCTGTATCATTTGTAATTACAACTGGTTCCTTGCGGTTCTGGCCTATGATCAGTAGAAATTTTCTAGAAGATTTTCTTGAATCTCGATCAGCTTGAGATACCATATTAGAAATTATTGATTTAGGATTAAACAAATCACTTACTTGTTGTTCATTATAACCTTTTTTACATTCAATAATAAACTTAAACTTTTCTGGAGTAATTAAGTCTCCATATACTTTTAAATATTGAGGAAGTTTGTGAGTGGTAGCAAACGCTCCTGACCCAGGTGTTCTACAAAATTCTTTAGTGTCAAATCTTTCGTTTAATTCTTTAGCTATTTTATTCTCAAATCTGTTACCCTTAGCTCTTGAGTTAACTTTCTTTTTAGGTTTTAGTATCGATACGTCAAAATTATCTTTCATTTCAATAACTCCTAGACTATAATAGCTTCATGTCTAAAGTATCCTTATCGTTAGAAGATACAAAATTTAAATTAGTTGAACGCAGTAGAGGACGTATGAAGATTCAGATTAAATTTTCAAAAGAAGAAGCTGAGGGGTTTAAAAACTTCTGCAAGCTTAAGCCGCCAGAAGTAACAGAAGAAGTGTTTTTTAAGCAGATTTTCTTTGCAGGCTGCAACGCAATGAGTGAGCAGATCAGTGCTTTAGTGGAGGCTCACAAGGCCGCTAAGAAGGCAGAGGAAAATAAGGAAGAGAAAACTGATGAGCAAGAAGAAGAACAGCTTCAAAAGGACTAAAATCTATAACTCCAAGCACTTGGAGTCTGTAGTTAAGTCTAGTATTGAAGCGAAGCAAAACTCCTATTATTTAATTATAAATTCTTGGGATAAAGTTTGCAATTATTTTGATGATAGGTTGCCGGTTGACGGTGAGACTAATCTAAATGTAGTGGACATATTCAACGTGCCAAATGCACTTGATGTCATTAAGTCCTCTATAAAGTCTCACAAGGAAACCATCTCCACGGCATGTCTATCGAAATACGATCAACTTCCCATGTTGATTGTTATACATAAGTCCTTCCCCAGAGTGGTTAGCTACAATGGGTCAGTAGGGGCTGAGATTGGTATCTAGGTAGAGCTTGGGCTTTCAGGAACTCCTCTTCGGTGATTCCTGTATAGCTCAAGTTTTTCATTGTACTTTTTGTTTTTAGAGTACAGTAGCCTCAAGTTATTTAAAATAACTGTGGTAAAATAATTGAAAGCTTGCCCAGATCCCCTGTTGAAGTTTTTAAGAACTTTCAGTATAAGTAAGAAGCACTCCTGCTTTGCTTCTTCATGATCTACATTGAACTTGAATGAAAGCATGAGTCTGTTTATCAGAGTATCAAACATCGCGAAGAGTTCATTTTCATGGGTTCTATCCCCTAGCTTGAATTCTTGGATCAGATCCTCAAACTTTTCATTATCAATATAGTAACTCATCTACATATCATAGTCCTATGAATCAACTAAGTTTCAAGGAGACGAACCCTAAATGTCATGGCTGCCCTGCACTTAGGATGAATCTTCCGACTCATACCATTCTAGACTATGAATATAAGGACGCCCCAGTCGATATTCTTTTCATCTCTGACTCTGCTAAGATGTTTGAAGGTGAGTTCACTGCCTTCCGACCTCAGGAGTTTAATGTAATTCAGAGAGAGCTAGCTAGATTCTCTAAAGAATGGCAAGTTGAGTATACGACTGCGGTGAAATGCCCTAACATTACTTCTGATAACCTAAGCACTGGTATTAAAAAAGCTTGTAAGTCTCACCTTCACGATACCATTGATCACTACAAGCCAAGACTTGTTTTTGCATGTGGCAAAGTAGCAACAACACTTCTATACGGTAAGGCGAAGGAGGAGAGCAAGATCAGGGGTAAGGTCGATACCTTGATTACTGACTCAAAAACTGAGTTTCAAGTAGTGCCGATTATCCACCCATTCCAGGTCGTAGCAGAACCTAAGAACGCCTATCTCTTCAGAACAGACCTGGAGAACGCTCTTAATAATGAGCTTTTAGGCAAGTCCACAGAGGCTCAGGTAGATCATACTCTGGCTATGAGTATTGGCGAATTAGATGAGGTGCGAGAGGAGTTCATTGACACTACTCTGGATCTTGCAGTTGACATCGAAACCACCGGCTTAAACTTTCTTGAGGACACCATTCATACAGTTTCAATGACTTTGGTTGATAGAGACACGGGTAAACTAGGTAGAACTCTTGTGTTGCCCATTGATCATAAGGAAGCTAGATTAGGGTACAAAGTAAAGGGCGAGTTCATGAAGTTTGTCTGCAAGGCTATGGCAAACAGAAATAACAGAAAGATCTTGCAGAATGCAGGGTTCGACCTTAAGTTCTTGAAGAGGTATGGTGTCGATGAAGTTCACAATATTTATGACACAAAACTTCTGCAACACCTTTATAAGGAAGATGTTCCTAAGTCCCTGTCTGATCTCGTTTATTATTATTTTCCTGAAGAGAAGTTCTAATGCTTACAGTTGAGGGTAAGAAGTTTGACTGGAAAAACATTCCCCTTATTCAATGTGTTGAGGGTAATGCAAAGGACACCTACGCTACTGCCAAGGTATATGTAAAACTACTTGAAGAGGTCCGTCAGAAGAATCTTGAGCATCTATACGAGAAGCTAATCGCACCTCTGACAGTTGCTTTCCGTGATATGGAGTTTGAGGGTTTGTTGATTGATGAGGATAAGCTCAACGAATTGGACCAGCAACTTCAAGCCAAGCTCAAACTGGCAGACATTGCCTTGCGAGAAGCTGCTGGTTTGGAGGAGGATGCTAACCTCAACTCAACTAATCAACTTGTAAAGATTATCTATTCATTCGAGAAAAATGATGAAGGCGAGTGGATTCAGGTTGACGATTTCGGCCTTGGATTGTATCCTTTCGAGTTCACTAAGAAGGGTGCTCCCTCTACTAATGAAGAAACGCTAACCAAGGTCAAGGCCATGGTCGAAGAAGAGTTCACAGCAAGAGGTTTGAAGGTTGAATAACGAAGAGGTAAGTATTGCTAAGGCAGTTCTGCATAATATGTCTCATGACAAGCTAAAAGCTGCTAAGAAGTTTTTTGATCGCTTTTCAGAGTACAAGAAGCTAACCAAACTGCACTCTGTGTATATTGAGGGTGCTCGCACTGCATTACAGAATACCGGCAACAGTCGAATGTATGTTAAGTATAACATCGACGGTACCGTTACGGGTCGCATCTCAAACTCGGGTGCCAATGTTGGTAGGAAAAAGACTGACAAGATTGGCGTGTCCTTTCACACTCTACCTCGGGAATCGCTTGACGTAAACATTCGTGATTACGTAGTAGCCCCAGAGGGTCATGACTTTATCACGATTGACATGAAGGCTATGGAGCTACGAGTGCTTGCTCATGTTGCTAATGAGGAGAATATGATTCACGCTTTTAGGTCTGGCGTTGATCTGCACAGCTACTCTGCTGGATTGACCTTTAATAAGGACCCCAAGGATGTGAGCAAACTTGAAAGACAGATCGCAAAGGAAGTGAGCTTCCTAACAGTCTATGGGGGGACTGCATATACTCTTGCTTCAAAGCGTAATATTCCTGAGGATCGCGCTGAGGAGATTATCAATAGTTGGCTAGCGGCTTTCCCAGGTGTAGGCCGCTACATGAACACTATTGATGAATACATTAAACAGTTTG
>TARA_R100001480_G_scaffold4052_4_pt1 | contig 14925 bp, 23 predicted proteins | sample TARA_R100001480 | Tara Oceans TARA_R100001480 (sample SAMEA2622212) | marine metagenome | biome: marine biome (ENVO:00000447); feature: mesopelagic zone (ENVO:00000213) & marine oxygen minimum zone (ENVO:01000065); material: "saline water (ENVO:00002010), including plankton... | reverse complement strand
CGAACAATACCTGCCCCAGCCCACGGACCACACCTGGAGTGCCGGCACGCTGGACAACACGGGCGATGCCATTCTGGAAGGCCAGCGCCTGGGTGCCAAAATGCACAGGCTGGATGAGGCCTGGTGGTGCAATACCATTTCGGTGCCCGGTGAAACCATCCCGCGCTTGAGCATCATGGAGAAATCCTACCCCGGGTCGATTGTGGTCAACCCGGCAGGCGAGCGGTTCAGCAACGAATCGCAGAATTATATGGCGTTCCAACAGGAAACTTTCGCCAAGCACAGCGAGGAGAACCCCTGTAACCCCAGCTGGCAGATATTCGATGCCAACTTCCGCGCTAGCTATTTTGTCGGCCCGCTGTACAACAGCACCTTCCGGCCCGACTGGGCATTGCCCAAGCGCTACGAGACCGAGGGTTTCTTTGCCAAGGCGGATACCATCCCCGAGCTTGCCCGCAAGATCAACGTGGACCCCGATGGCCTGTCCGCTACCGTAGCCAAGATGAACGAATACGCGGTGACCGGCGTCGATCCGGATTGCCAGCGCGGTGATTCTGCCTACGACCGCTACTACGGTGACCCGCGCGTCACGCCCAACCCTTGCCTGGCAGCTATCGACAAGCCGCCGTACTACGCCATGAAAGTCGACCCCGGCGATTTCGGCACCCAGGGCGGTATGGTGTGTAACGCGGATGCCCAGGTGTTGCGTGAAGATGGCTCGGTGATCCCCGGCCTGTATGCCATTGGCAACTGCAGCGCGCCCACGTTGCCCTGCTACCCGGGGCCTGGCTCAACCCTTGGCCCGGCCATGACCTTTGCCTACCAGGCGGCCAAAGCCATCACAGGTTACCAGGAGGCCTGAGGCCTCAGGGCACCAGCCAGCGCATCGCATACACCAGCGTTGCGCTGGCCGCACCCCAGGAACCCAGCACCCGCAGCCCTGTACGTTGCCAGCCCTGCGCGGCGCGCTCACTCAAGTCCGCCACCAGCAGCAGGCAGGCGAAGGCGCCCAAGGCGGTGCCGGTGAGGGTGGCAACATAGGGCCCCAGCGCCAACCCTTCCGGTGCGGACTCCAGCCCCAGCAACAGCGCCACCGCAGCACCCGCAGCGGGAAACAGGGCGATGGGCCAACGCCACTGCAGCACCACCAGCAAACCCGTCACTGCCGATACCAAGAGTAATAGTGGCTCTTGGCCGCCGCCGAAGCGCGTACCGGAGAGCGCGAGGCCTGCTACCAGTGCCGGCAGGAAACCGAGATACGTTCTGCGCACAGCCGCCATGCCCCGCTGCCCGGCCAGCAGGCCCAGCATGACCAGTGCGAGCACGTGGGCCGGCACCACGAGTGGGTGCAGAATGCCGCCGTAGAACTCCCCGATGCCCTGCATGGGCGCGTGCGACCAGGCGGGCACCGCCGCACACAGCAGTGCGCCCCCCGTGAACAGGCAGCGCCAGTTAGCGGCGCTCAAATGGCCTGACCGAGGAACACGGCCCCGGCAATTGCGATAAGCGCGCCGGCCGCCCGCACCGCCATGCGGCCCAGTGGCCAGCGCACCAACAGACCAAAACTGATACCCGACAGGTGTAGCAACCCGGTGGCAATCACGAAGCCCAGGCTATAGGCCAACGGGCTGGCTGCTTCCGGCAGTTCCGTGCCGTGTGCGTGGCCATGGAAAATGGCAAAGCAGGCGACCAGTAGCCCGGCAATCCACAGCGGCGGGCGCGCGGCCAGCAGGATCATGGCGCCAAGCACCAGGGCGGACGCCGCAATGCCGATTTCCACCCCGGGGAGATTCACCCCGGCGAGGCCCAGTGCTCCGCCCACCGCCATCACCAGGGGAAACACGACCGGCAACAGCCACAGGGCAGGGCTGCCGAGAAATGCACCCCACAGGCCCACCGCCACCATCGCCGCCACGTGGTCCCAGCCCAGCACCGGGTGCAGCAAGCCACTGACAAAGCCCCCACCAATATCCGCCGCCGAGTGCGCGTGCGCGTTGGTGGCGAGTAACACGCCAAGAGCGGCGACCCAGAGTAGCTTGCTTACCTGCATGATGTTCCCTCATTAATTTTGAGGGGCAGGATAGCTTGAATAGGGTGGAAGATGAATGCTCTGCCGTGCGGTAGAAGCGAACAAGCACGCGTGAAACGCGGCTTGGGCGTGACTCGAGAATGAGTAGTGGCACTGCTCGGCGCACGGCGTGTTTTAGTTACTCAGGTGTGCGTGGTATAAGCATTAGCTTGTCTTTTCAGCCGCATAGGACTGGATTGAGGTTTAAAGGTGTGTAAGACCTTGAATCTGCGGGAGATTTTGGCGGCGGGGTTATTGGTGGGGCCCAATGGTTTGGGCTTGCTAATGCCTGGCTTCGGGGGATTTGGAGTTCTATGTGGATGATATGCGGGAATTTTTTGTGGGAAGGACTCGTTCAATCGTGGAGTTAGCAAGCCGTGAGTTAGTCGGCATGGTCTTGCTAATACGCTGTTATGTGCCTTCGGAGGATTAATGGCTAGTCCCATAGTTACAGTTGAGTTGCTGGATCGACTAGTGACCCTAGGGTTTACCGATGAGAACTTTGCCATCGTCCATCATTTTGAGGGTGAGCCGATCGAAAGGCATCGCAAATACTGTGTAGATCACGCTGGTAAGTTCCAATCTGAAGGCACCAACGAGGCCGTTCAAAGGCGCCTTCGAATTATTCTGTGTTCGTATGTGTTCGGGGGTTTTAGTCGTCCTGAGGCATTTGACAGCCTGGCTCATGCCGCTGTCGCAGAGGTTCCCTTTTAATATGACCCAGGCACATAACAAGAGCCGGCAGTACGCCCCTTCGGGGCCGGACGCCCAACAAGTCGCTTCGCGCCTAGCTGGCCGCCGCTGCGGCAAGCGTTACATGCCTGTCGACCAATGTGCCACTGACCGAAGAAGAAGGAGGTTCCTAGATGCCGTATAGGCCGACGCCAAGTTTTCGAAAGAATATTCAGGGTGTAATCTATCCACTGACCGAAGCTGTTCGACGAATATATGGCCATCGACCAGATGATGGTGCATATCCATTGGGTGCCTTCTATCCCATCAATGTTAGTTCGACTGCCTGGCATTCGGTCGGAGGAATATGGTACGTGCCAGCAGCTAAAACCGACCTCGACAAAAGAAATCCCAGGGGAGAGATGGTGACTTCTTTCATGGAGAGTATATCTACCGGAGAGCCAGTTGAACTGCCAGGTGGTATCACGGTCACTTGGGAGAGAATTCCGGATGCAGAGGCGAACTCCCTACCGAGGGCTCGCGAGTGAGCACGCATGTAACAAGTCAGGGTTACGGACGGCGTACCGCCGCCGCAACCTGAAGCGTTAGGCATAAATAAATATGGAACTAGCCGATTTTCTCTTAACACTGCTTAGCTCAGCCGGAGTAAGCGCCGCTCTTGCAGGAGTGCTTGTATTTTTGAGCCGCAATTGGCTTTCTGAGAGATTGCGACACAGCATCAAACATGAGTATGACCTTAAGCTCACCCAAATAAACAATGAGCTGAAAGCAGAATCAGAGAAAAATGCAATCTTGTTAAAGACTTCGATTGAAAGAGAAGCTGAAAAAGTCCGTCTAGCTAACGCTTCAATTGGCCAAACCTAAAAGCTATCAATTGAGCGAAAGCTTTCAGCTATAGAGACTCTTTGGGACGGCGTTTTGGCAGCCAGGAAAAATATACCAGTAGTAATGGGGTTTATCGATATTCTCACAGAAGATGAATATTCTTCCATGAAAAACCATCGAGACTTCCAAGCGATGGTTGGAGAGTTATCCACCGAAAAAATAACTCAAATGTACGAAGACAATGTTGGTTCCCGAGAGAGAGTTCGGCCCTATGTCGGTGAATATACTTGGGCACTTGTGAATACATATCAAGCGATCATATTGCGAACGGCTCTTCTAATCCAAATGGGACAAAAAGACAGCGAAAAACTTAACTGGCATTTAGATTCAGGTGTACGGCAATTACTGAATTCAGCTCTATCTGAGGCTGAGGTGGCTGAATTTGATCAAACGAGAATCGGTAAAGTCAACTGGATTCAAAGGAAGTTTGAGTTCAAGATTCTTGCTGCGATGCAGGTCGTTATTAGTGGCGAGCAGTTCGGGGATGAGGCTTTAAGGCAAGCTATGAAAATGGAAGAAAAGGTACAACAACTGGCAAATGCCTAACAATCACATTAAATTTGCTCCCTTCGGTCGCCGGACGCTCGTGCCTCGCGCCGTTTATGTGGGGCGTTATGTGTCCTCATGAGTAAGCCAAAATTCCAAAACATGCTTGGATCAGACGAGTTTGCTGGCAGAGTCATTAAGCTTGCAGCTGTATTTGAAAGTCGATTAGATCTTTTACTTACAGAGTACTTTGGTGCGCCTGAGCGACGATATGAGTTGTACGAGCACCTCATTACAAAGTTGTCTCTTCATCAAAAGACTGAACTGCTTAGAAATATCGACCTGGGTAGAACCTTCAAGTCACGTGAAAACCTGATTGCCTCTATACTCAGTCTCAGAAAGCTGAGAAATGCTTTGGCACACAATTACCATATCCGAGAGGAAGAAGTGGAGAAGTTATACTCAGATCAGAAGATTCGGAAATGGGTTCTTGAGTATCCCAAGGCACTTTCTTCTGAAAAACGTAATTTGGAGGTGCGAATTGATAAGTTGTGGAAACAGATCTATCCACCCGGAAGCACATAACAAAAACCGGCAATGCGCCCCTTCGGGGCCGGACGTCAAAACCGCTGCGCGGTTTCGCCGCCGTTGCGGTTGGCGTTAGCCTTACGGGGAACCTATGGATAAGCCCTCTATGTTTGAACAAGCCCGCTCATTAGCTGCGGGGGCGAAAATAATCATAGACAGTGATGGCATTAAGGATGGCGCCAGAACTCTGAAGCCGTCATCGCCGGTCGTATTGTGCTGCTCGCTATCAATTGAGATTTCATTGAAGCTTCTGATTGCTCAGGAGGGGGAAGCGGCCCAAACGGGTCATCGCCTCGACGTCCTGTATGGAGCGTTGCCGAAACTGACAAAAGATGCATTTGAACTGTATGCTGAAAAAGTGCACGGCAGGGAGTTCGTAGATTCGCTTCCAAGCGAACTCCGAGAGCATGCGGATGTTTTTGTCTCGTGGCGCTATGCCTATGAGCAAGGAGGTGAGTTGAAGTGCTCTCCATCGTTCCTTTACTCCCTTGCATTTGTACTCAATACCTTTATTGAGGACACCTACCTGTTTGAGAGAAACGATAATGCTTGGCTGGTGGTGTAGGGCTAACAATCGCAGGCACAGCGACGGCTTTTTCATTGCGGCTGCGCCTTCATTACAAAGCCGCGCGTGCTACGGGCGTTAACTGGTCTTACTCAGAGCCATGCGAACTGAAGCCGAAAAGTTTGAAGTTGAAAAGCGAGTATTCGAGGAGTTTGCCTCGGCAGCTCAGCTCGTCTACGACAACGCTAGCTTGACCAAAGGCGATGCAAATGTAGGGGAACCTGATATTCGTGTGAACCTTGCTGGTGAGCTTGTTTACTTTGAGTTGACGGAAGCTTGTGCGCCAGAATTTGCTGCCGCAGTCAGCGAATCGATAAAGCGTGGCGAAATGGTCGGTGCCGTCTGGGGCGAAGATGTGTCTGCTGCAACAGTACGAAAGAAACTCTCAAAGTCTTACGCAGTCCCCGAGCCAGTGGAACTTTTGATCTACACCGACGGTTTCACCGGTTCGACGGATGAGATGTTGGTCGCAGAATTAGATCCGGTCCTAGCAGAAGGTCTAGGCCCATTTCGCAAAGTTTGGTTGCTTGGGGATGAAGTCAGTGTGCTTGCCTCTGTTCCGACCAGTTAACAAGTCAGGGCTACGGACACCAAAGCCGCTGCGCGGTTTCGACGCCCGCAGCCTGAAGCGTTAGCAATACAACAAACGGGGTTTCGCCAGATGAAGGGTCTACAAAAACTAGCTGGTATCGCAGCAATTTTCCAAGGGCTTATTTACATAGCAGCCTTTGTGTATTTTGGTGCTTTTTGGTCATATCCGGTTGATGGTAGTCCAGTCGAAAAAATGACTTACATGGCAGAAAATCAACTTCTATTTTCAATGATCTATTTTCTAATGTACGTGGTGTTTGGCGTTTTTCTGGCCATACTCGTTATTGGTATGTATGAGAGGCTTAAACATAAAATTAATCCCTTAATTACTATTGGATCTCTATTCGGGGGCATTTGGGTCGGTCTGGTGATCGCAAGTGGAATGATTTCGAATATCGGGCTTGATCATGCAATCGATCTGATGGATGCAAATCCAGAAAAAGCCCTTGATATGTGGATAATCGTTTCAGTGATAACAGAAAGTATAGGTGGTGGAAATGAATTAGTTGGCGGACTTTGGGTTCTATTGATTAGCGTAGCAGCTATACAAGAGGGCAGATTACCCCGGTCACTTAACTATCTCGGATATTTTGTAGGCATAGCGGGCATTGCAACGATTTATCCTGACAAACTATTTACTGAAATATTTGGCGTATCACAAATTGTTTGGTTTATTTGGTTGGGTATATGTTTACTAACCGAGGAAAATGCTAACAAATCAATCCAGCAGACCGCTAACGTGTCGGCTGATTGAGGCGTTATGAGTTCGCCGATGAATAAGCTCAGTGCTATATTTCTGGTGTTTGCAAGTGTCTGCCACGCCACATCTATCGATAGGCGTGAGGTCCATGCAACCCCTGAGAATTTGAGCCAGCTTGGTATCAGCGTAGGAATTCATCCTGAACCATTGTGTGCAGAGGCCAGTGATATAGAGATTTCAGCGCCCGCGCTCCACAACGGGGCGAAGTTCAGCGGGGCAACGTTAGAAATCCGAGAGAAAAGTAACTTGCTGCTATCCACTAGCCTGGAGTTATTTGAGGCTGATGAAACATTATATTCTGCGCAACGGTTTCATGGCGTTTCTTTTTGCTTGCATCCATCGTTATTTGGTTCGGCGGTTGTTCGTATTTTCTACAGTAAAGGTGAACTTACAACTGATAGTATTCTGATTGGCGAGCTTGGTGTCTATGCAAGCCAATAAAAATCATAACAAGAAAAGGCAGGGCGACGCCACAAAGCGGCGCGCCTGCTTTTGGCGTTATTGAGCGCTACGAGTGGGCGTCATGCGTTGGATTAAAAAAAGTATCAAAGCTTACCTAGCTCACAAGTACTATATTCGGGCCCACGGAGAAATGCGTACTGACGCGATCTATTCGATCAACCGTGCAGTTAAGCTAGAGCCTGATAAATCAAGAATTCCTGAGTATCTCGAATTGAAAGGGCAAATTCAGAAAGGTATAGGACGAGAGGATGAGAGCAGGGCTACATTTGAGGAAGCTCTGCTGTATATAAAGCAGCATCCGCAGTTTTGTAGCGGTCCCAGCTTTAAAGTTCTGTTACACCGAATCGAAAAAGAACTGGAGGCGTCTTCATTCTCTGCATAGATTTTAAGCCGCGCTCAATAACAAGGCAGGGCTACGGTCGCTGAACTCCACCCGCCGCGGCCTGCGGCGTTATACGGTGGTCGTAGTAGGTCTGATTTCGACCCGTCGCAGCCGCTCGATCATCTAGCCGCGACTGCAGGATCCTCCCAAGAGCGGCTGTCGTTAACCCTCTTGAAAGCAGACGTTCACGCGTCGTGCCATAAAAGTGCATTCTCAAGACCCCTGTTTCGGTCTGGTACTGATAGGCGAATATGTCAGGCACACTTCCTAGTTTTGGCAAATCTGCGGCGTACCCTTCAGCGAACCGGGCAAACTCCTGTCGTTTATCGTTGTCCTCTAGGTTTGCCAGACTCAACGTGAACTCGTCCACAATATAGATTGTGCCGTCAAAGACACGACCGTTGTGATAGAAGTACAAGCCTCGAGCGATTGCATCCCACGACGCTCTGAGTCGCCGCATATCTGGCTGTACCGCTATTGTGTTTTGTAGCTGACCTTCTCCGTTCTCGTCTACGAATACCTGTTCATGCCCGTCGAGCAGATCATCGAGGAGTGCAGGTCGACGCTCGATGGCGCGCATCACGGCGGTAGCAAACTGGTTTCTGCCGTGTTCGTTGGCAGTAATTGTCAGTACCATCGTGTATTTGAGGTACTCATCGTCATTTGACTTCGCAGCATTGTGTTCGTCACACGCCGGCACGGTAATCAGATTCTCGCGATAGTTCCGACCGTCAGGCGAGTCTGCTGCTTTCGGAAACAGCGTTCTCGGAGGTACATGCTCTTTACTAGTGGCCTCACCACCACAGTAGTAACAGACGTCAGGGAGTTGCTTGTGCATCTTGTGTAGACCGTCAGATGTAGGCTTCAGGAAATCGGTGCCGGTTGATCTTAGCGCAGTTCTTTAGTTCACCGCTGTCTATCGACAAGGCGCATAATCTGGGAAGTGACTCCGACTGCGCATGTGCCCCGGGCACCTGCCTCTGGCCGATAATCATCTAACCGGAAAGGTGGGGGCCTTGAGAAGGCCGCCAATCTGAAAGTGATTGCCCACAGCTATATTTCAGTCTGTTCTGCCAGTTCCAGAGCGTCGTCTACTTCGATACCAAGGTATCTGACTGTGCTTTCAAGCTTCGTATGGCCGAGAAGCAATTGAATTGCTCTCAGATTTTTGGTTCGCTTATAAATCAAGGTTGCTTTGGTTCTACGCAGTGAGTGAGTAGCGTAATCCTCAGGTTGCAAGCCAATTTGTGCAACCCATGACTTTACGATCCGCGCATACTGCCTGGTACTGAGACGCGCGCAATGGTGGATGCGACTTGGAAACAGATAGTCTTCTGAAGTCAGCTTTCTCGATTCGATCCAGGTTGTTAAAGATTCCCGCGTCTGCTGAGTGATTTCGAACTTTACCGGTTGTAACGTTTTCTGTTGAATTACCATCGCCCGTTTCAGGATGTTGGCACCTTGCGCGACGTCTCTTAGCTTCAGCTTCACGAGGTCGCAACTTCTCAGTTTGCTATCGATGGCCAGGTTGAGCAAGGCGAGGTCGCGATGGTGGCTGGCGATTTCGAGCCTGACGCGAAGTGCCCAGATTTCTCTGAGTTTAAGTGATGGCTTTTGGCCGACCACTCTGCCTTTGTTCCAGGTGCTCTTTTGGTGTACGCATTCACTGACGTTTCTCATCCTATTACCCTCCAAAGGGGTGGGCTATAAGTATGGTTCTTGTTTCATCATTGGTCGCCCTCTGTGCTGGTCACTAATCGACGCGACTGCCTCGTCCTTGAGCGCGGAAGTGTTAACCATGGTTGACATGTCTGGGGCTGTGAACTAGAGTGGGCATATGTATGAAGTTTACAAGACTGATGAGTTCGCCCGTTGGTTCAAGAAGCTGCGGGACCGCCAGGCGAAGTCGCGAATTCTGGCCCGAATCGATCGACTGGAGCAGGGTCATTTTGGCGATGTGGAGTCGGTTGGCGATGGGGTTAGTGAGCTACGCGTTTTCTACGGGCCGGGATATAGAATCTACTTCACTAGGCGCTCTTCAGTTGTCGTCATACTTTTATCTGGGGGTGATAAGAGCTCCCAGAGTAAAGACATCGCGAAGGCTAAAGAGTTGGCGCAGCAATTGGAGGTCTAGAAATGTCCGTAAAGATTAGTCGTTGGGATTCAGCTGAATATTTACACGCTGAAGAAGATATTCAGGCATACCTGGAAGCTGTCCTCGAAGAGGGGGGAGATGATCCTGCCTATATTGTTCATGCTCTTGGCGTTATCGCCCGTGCCAAGAATATGAGTCAGCTTGCTAGAGAAGCCGGTATTTCCAGAGAAGGGCTGTATAAGGCACTTTCTGAGGAAGGCAACCCCACATTTGCTACTGTGGCTAAAATTGCCAAGGCGCTGGGACTACGAATCAAGTTTCAAACAGCAGCGTAATGTCCGCTCTTGGCCGAATTTAGACATCGCGAAGGTGGTGCCGGTAACGTATAACAAACGCAAGCACTCGGAACAATTGTCCGCTTTGCTCCAGATTGCCCGGTGTTGCGAGCGTTAGGCACATAGTCAGGAGAGCCCGTGAACTTAAACCAAGTCACCGTACCCGTGCGGGATATGGACGAAGCGATGCTGTTCTATAGGAAACTGGGGTTCACGCAAATCGTCTATACACCTCACTATGCTCGCTTCGAATGTCCAGATGGCGGCGCGACCTTTTCGCTGACACTAGACCCCAGTGATTATACGAACGGCGCTGTAATTTACTTTGAACATCGCAATCTAGACGAGTGGGTTGTAGCACTAAAGGAAAAAGGTATACGTTTTGATCAAGATCCTGCTGATCAAAAGTATCTCTGGCGAGAAGCGGTGCTCAAAGATCCCTCAGGCAACAAAATCAAGTTGTACTGGGCGGGTGAAAACCGGGTCAATCCACCCTGGCGGGTCGAGATTAATGACTAGCCAAACAGTGTTTTTCCCAAGTGCCGAACTCTGGTGCCAGTCGCTACCTGGCAGACCGCTGACACCTCGGTTGCTATTGCGCGTCCGTGCTGTGTAACGAACATAGGCAGATTTACGTGTGTTTTTGAGTACCCAAGAGCTTGTAGAGGGTTTGCCTTCCATCCTGCAGTCACCACGGCTGGAAGGGACGGTAGAACTGATCGTAAGAAGACCCGAGGTCGGTGGAAGAGAGGAAGTGTCTGAAGGCGAGCTGAGCCTAGAGCTGGGCTTGATGGGCGATAACTGGTCTGCGAGGGGTTACAAGAAAACAGCCGATGGGTCAGCCCACCCCGACATGCAGATCAATCTGATGAATGCCAGAGTCATCTCGCTCATTGCTCGGTCCAGGTCGCGGTGGAAGTTGGCCGGTGACCAGTTTTATGTAGATCTGGATCTCAGCAAGGAGAATCTACCACCGGGCACAAAGTTGAAAATTGGGGACGCCGTTCTCGAGATAACCGCCGAGCCACATCTCGGTTGCAAAAAGTTCATTGAGCGTTTCGGCAGGGACGCCGCGTTGTTTGTGAACTCTGAACGGGGGAAACAGCTGAATTTACGGGGAGTCAATGCCAAAGTGATAAAGGCTGGGAGCGTCGGTGTTGGCGACGTGATTGGCAAGTTGGCAGCAGAATAAGCAATTCTGCTGCCGCAAAAACGCACGTAGCCTCAATTGCACCACCATTACATGGAACCCAAATAAATGAGAAATGGCTTGAGATTTGGGCGTGCTTTCTTGCTCGCGTTTAGCGCACTATCCACCAGTGCATGTGATCAACTGTTCACTGACCCGCCTTTTGACTCAGACGGCAAGCTTACCAGCGCCGAGCTGCACTACTTTCTGGGGGGGATGAAAGAAGCGACAAACATCAGTGAGAAGATGGAAGCTTGCATCAAGACGGAAGCTGAACGTCGCGCGGACATCGCTGGCGACCCGGAAACCCTCAAGCCTGAATCGTTGTCGTTGCCAGATGAAAATTGGGTGCCTTTAGATAAATCGGACAAACGGCTAATTCTGGCCCAGCTTGTCGTGACCGAGGCCAGCGTGTTCTGCACTACAGGACGAGAAATGTGAGCGTGTAGAAACAGGAAAAACCGGGAGGAACGTCAAGCATGGAGAAAGTTGCCACTGGTTTGCTGGTGCTTGCAGGCATCATCCATCTCTTGGCCGTCTCTGGCGTCCAGGGTGTTGAGCGCCTTGCTTCCTTAACGTTATGTATTTAGGAGAGTAATTGCGTGGCAATAATTGTTGCGGGAAAATTAACGTTAAAGCCTGGCACGCGGGATGAGTTTATCCAGAAAGCCCGTGAAGCTATCTCGCAGGCAAGAGAGCTCGATGCTTGCGAAGATTTTTCTGTGTCGGCAGATCCTATTGATGCTAACAGGGTGAATGTTTTCGAGAAGTGGAATGCACGTCGCCCGTTGGATGAGTTCAAAAGCTCAGGGCCCGATAATGATTCATTTTCGCTGGTAGAGGCGTTTGATGTACATGAATATGAGATCAATACCTAAAAATTCAATCAATTTCGCGTTCTCAGGGTCGGACGCAGTCAAGCTGCGTCGGTTTTTGCTGCTTTAGGCGGCACAGGAGACTACATCGTGCGCATCGACGTCCGTCAGGATGACCTCTCGTCTGCGGAGGTTCACGAGCTGATCACCGAGCATCTTTCCGGCATGCGCAGCAATTCCCCGCCGGGCCACGTGAATGCACTCGCCATCAAAGACCTTCAATCGCCGGGCGTCACCTTCTGGACGGCGTGGGTAAGTGGAACTCTAGCCGGGTGCGGAGCATTGAAAGAACTGGACCCGCTCACCGGCGAAGTCAAATCGATGCGTACACGCTCGGTGCTTCAGCGTAGCGGTGTCGGGCAAGCCATCCTCGACGAGATCGTTCGCACGGCTCGCCAGCGAGGCTATTCACGTATTTTTCTTGAAACGGGCACTGGCCCGGCCTTCGAACCCGCCCATGGGCTCTATTTGCGCAATGGCTTCGAGTGGGCGGGCTCGTTCGGAGAATACACCGCCACAGAGTTCAATGTGTTCATGGCCAGGGTTCTCGTCTAAACGGGATGCAGCCTGACCACCGGTTCCAGCCGCGGCCTTGTAACGCGAGGTCGAGGCGCAATCCGGACGCCAGACGTTCAATCAATCTTGCTCGGAGTAAAGTCACTTGATTACGCTGTTCGGAAACCTCGAATCCGGGAATGTGCATAAGGTTCAACTCATTCTCAAGTTTTGTGAGAAAGAGTTCACTCGCGTAGATGTCAGCCAAGTTCGCAGCGAAACGAGTCAACCCGGCTTTTTGAGCATTAATCCTATCGGGAAGATTCCCGCCATTATTACTGAGAGCGGCGATGTCTTATCGGAGTCGAATGCCATCCTGTACTATTTCGGTAGCGACACATCACTCTGGCCTGCAGGCCGTCGTAATCAGGCCGAAGTGCTTCGCTGGATGTTCTTCGAGCAATACAGCCACGAACCAACGTTGTCCGTTATACGATATCTAAAGAATTTCACCGAACATCCTGACCAGCATTCGGAGCAAATAAGGCTATTAACGCCCAAGGCAGAACGGGCACTTGATACGCTTGAGAATCGGTTAGGTAAGACTGCCTGGGTTGCGGCTTCCACGTGTACGATTGCGGACTATGCGCTGTACCCCTATACAAAATTAGCCAATGAAGCTGGCTTTGATTTACGCGGATATCCAGCAATTGAAAGTTGGCTGGAACATTTGGAGAGCCAGCCACGCTTTATTCCACTGAATGAAGAAGGTGCCGTTTATGTGGCAACCTTCGAAGAATATTTTGATAAACCTGTCTGACGCCTAATGTTTTGATAGTGTGGTGATTCGGCGCTGCAGCGCTATCGGCATGTGGCGCAAACAGACAGATGAGGGGTACAGCTATGGACTTTACCAGTAAACGAACTGTTCAAATTACATCCGGTTTGCTGTTGGCGCTGGTGGCTACACAGGTGCTTTATACTCTGCTCCACGTGGCTGAGGTTAGCGTTCCACGGCAACTGTTATGGGGGATGGAATGTCTTCTTTTCACCCTGCTCGCAGCCTTTGCCGGAGCCGCGATGGTGCAGGCGAAGCATTATCACGTGGGTTGGTCTGCCATTGTCTTCAGCGCACTGCTCAACGTAGTGCAAGTGAGCATAGGTCTCACCCTGTTCGGACCATTTCGTGAGGCTGCGGGGCAGCTCGAGGCACTTGGCCCGTTGGCCGGCGCAATTGTGGCCTTGTCCTTCGTGATTTATTACGCAGCAAAACTCCTGCTGGGTTTTGCAGCACTCGTTTTTGGCATCGCAAAGATGACCGGTGGTGCTAAAGCCCTGGGAGGGCTGACTGCGCTGGTGGGTGTTGTCGCCATGATCGCGAATGCGATCTTGATTGTGTTTGGTCGTGAGGCTTTTTTACCCTCCGCTGCTGCTGGAGGCTCGGGCGTGCTCGCAACCTTGCTTCTGGCGTTTTGTTTGATGCGTGTTGAGCGCGAAGGCTAGGCGGTTTCGGGGCTTGATATGAAAGCAGCATTTCCACCCAGAAAACATCATGCACCCAGCGGTATTTCGGATCGATTTGCCCTCGTTTTCACCAGGTTTCTCCGTTTTTTCGCAGACATGTTCTTTGCAAAGCGGTACGGGCATCGCGCGGTGGTATTGGAAACCATTGCGGGAGTGCCAGGCATGGTGGCAGGAACCCTCAGGCATTTGCGCGCCCTGCGCAGGATGGAGAGCGATAAGGGATGGATTCAGACGTTATTGAATGAGGCGGAAAACGAGAGGATGCACCTGATGACGTTCGTTGAAATAGCGAAACCGTCGCGGTTCGAACGCTTTCTCATCCTGATGGCTCAGGGGATCTTCTATAATTTCTACTTCATCGTCTATCTCTGCTCTCCGCGAACTGCCCACCGTATTGTCGGATACTTCGAGGAAGAAGCTGTTTTCAGCTATACGGAGTACCTCGCTGATATCGACAGTGGCCTTTGCGAAAACGTCGCAGCGCCGGAAATCGCCATTGAGTACTGGGATTTGCCGCCTGATGCTCGCTTGCGAGAAGTGGTTCTGGCGGTACGAGATGATGAAGCGCATCATCGAGACGTCAATCATCACTTCTCTGATGACCTGTCGTGAGGCGTTCTACACAATTGTTGAAGCGAGGGATGCGGCCATGAGAGCAAGTTGTTTGTGTGGTGGTGTCAAGTTCGAAATTGAAGGTGAGTTCGTGTACGCGGGTTACTGCCACTGCAATGAGTGCCAGAAATTTTCCGGCTCAGCGAACTCGGTGTTCGGCGGGTTGAAAAAAGAGCAACTAACCGTAGTGCAGGGTAGGGAGTTGATGAGCTACTACGTCAAGTACCCCGGCTCTCACGTTGCCTTTTGCAGCCGCTGTGGCTCCTGTTTGTTGAACGAGAAAGTCGACTGGGATACCACGAACATTCGATTGGGGCTGC
>TARA_R100001480_G_scaffold923_1_pt1 | contig 14969 bp, 8 predicted proteins | sample TARA_R100001480 | Tara Oceans TARA_R100001480 (sample SAMEA2622212) | marine metagenome | biome: marine biome (ENVO:00000447); feature: mesopelagic zone (ENVO:00000213) & marine oxygen minimum zone (ENVO:01000065); material: "saline water (ENVO:00002010), including plankton... | reverse complement strand
GCCTTCAAAAATAAAATCACCTTCTTCGTTAATATCTTTTATACCGCCTATATAAGCTTTATTGCTGTTTTTTATTTTATCTGTATTTTGCGAATGGTCGCCATATAGGCCCTGCTGTTGCGCTTCTTTATATTCTGCTTTGCCTGTAAGGTATGTAGATGATCTTGTTTCTAAATCTTTTGCTTTACCTAATGCACGGTCCATAATGTTTTTTAAATCTCGTGCTTTTTGGCTAGTTTTATTTTCGTATTTAGCATATTCGCTAGCAGCATCAGCAAATTCGTCTTGGTATTTTATTAATTGATCTTCAAGTAATTTAGCCTCATTTGGTTTATATTGCAAATAATCTATATCAGCACTGAATTGCTCCATGTACTCTTTTGTCTGATTATTTAAATCTTCGACATATTTTTCTTGTCTTTTCTTTTCTTCTTCAAAACCCTGCATAAAAGGGTCTCCGCCGACGGGTCGTTTTGATTCAGCTAATATAGCCTCGCCTAATACTAATGTTCTATCTGCTGCCATTTTATAAAGGTTTAATCAAATTAAAAGCCTTAATAGCGTCTTCTTGCGCTTTAGTTAAAACAGGATCTTCAGGTTGGTCTTTTGTAAATAAATTTGAAGCATCTTCATCTAGATCTTGGCTTCTCCCCGCTACTCCGGTAAAGAAATTTTCACCACCCATAACATTAGCAACACCGCCGGCTAAAGCACCTACACCAGCACCTATGGCTTTTAGTCTTGCTTTTTGCGCTTCTTGTCTAGCTTCATTAGCTTGCGCTAATCTTTGCTGTTCCATACCTAGCTGCGTAGCACGTAAATCACCTTCGCGGTCTTGTCTCATTAATTCGCCTCTTGCTGCTAATTGTTGATTTCTAGCTTCTTGCCGACCTATATCTGCGGATGCTTTTTGAATATTTTGAGATTGTACATTTGCTAAAGATTGTGCTAATGCAGCAATACCTGACCCCCCAGCAGCTTGTCTAGTTGCTGCTAACGTATCTGCTAACCCTTGTTGTTGCTGCTCTGCTGCAAATTCAGCGGCTTGCGTATTTACAGTTAAATCTTCAAAAGGATTTGTAATATCTTGCTGTGAAAAAGCGTCTAATGCTTGATCATACGATTCCTGGGCCTCTCTTTGTTGTTCTAGTCTTTTTTGTCCGCCGATAAAAGAAGTGCCAAAACCGACTGCCGCTTTTATTAGGGGTATTACTATTGGTGCTGCCATATTAAATTAATTATATATGTTATTATTACGCGTTATCAGCTGCTTATAAAAGCTTCCGTGCCTACCGCGAATAGTTCGTTTTTACCTGTTCCTGTGTTTGTAAATGTTGCTTTATTAAAGTAACCTAATATTCCTGATTTATTTGCAGATGTGTCTTTTGCAAAAAACAAAAACTCACTAGTTGTTGGCAAGCTAGCACTAAACTGGTCTTTTACAGTAATAGTTTTAGTTGATCTATTTACAATATTCACTACTCCTATTTTTTCTATATCTCCAACTGTAGCTGGAGCTACGGCAGCTTCTAAACAAAAAACAATATCGCCTACTTGCACCCCATTAGGTAAATCATTAGCAAAAGTAAATGTCATAGTAGAGCCAAGATCATCCGTTGCTGATGGTGTACCTATACCCTGTACTGCGAATTCTGATGTATCTAAATTACCGCTTTGAGTGCTATTAGTCCATGTTAACGCATCACCGCTAATAAAATTATAATATTTTCCTTCACGTTCAAAAAACTTAGTTGAATTTGAACTTCGTAAATCTGGATTTAAAGTAACGTTTGTAACACCTGTTTGTTTATCAGTTTCAAGATCTACCTCCCAGCCGGAATCACCTTCGTAAAATATTGTTTTAAAGTTTTTAATTAATGACGGCGAATCATTAAATATTACAGTAGCTGTTGTGCTCTGCTGGCTAGCGTAAAAATTAGCTCTAGTAGCGTTAATATGTTTCCACATACTTCCAGCCTTAAAGCTATAATATTGGCTATTTAAAGATAATGCAAACTCAGGCTGATAAGTTAATCTAGTCGCCCAACCTTTAGAGTTTTCGTCATAAGATATTTGTTCGCTACCTATTCTTAAATTATAAGTACCAGCGGCTTCATCATACGAACCGTTTAAAAGGTCTGTAGTAGCGTCCATGCTATCCTGTATAAAATCTGACATTCCTTGATCAGAAATAACAGTTATACCGTCTCTAGATAATCTTATTACAGCACCTCTAGCTTTATCAGTAAAATATACTCTAAATCCAAATGTTGCAAAAGATTCGGGGTTTTTAGATATTCCATATTCTCCCACATAAGGCACGGCTTGTCCAAGAACATTAGTATTAGATGTTACATTAGCATTTCCGTCAGCGTTAAATAACGCGTCTTTATTCGCTAATATTCTAAAACATTTATCTTCACAAAGCACTATTAAATCGGTATCCCTAGCATGCAGCTTTTGTATAGAACCATGTATAGGGTTCAAAGCTTTAGTTATATTTTCAGCTATTAAAAATTGATTAGAATTATTAATATCTGTTCTGGAATTTATAATACCGCTAAATATTAAATCAGATTGTCTTGTTTCTTCTTTAAATGGTTTTTTAAGTATAGAACTTACTCTAACACCTTTTCCATAACTTGGTGCGTTAAAATCGTCCGCAATGCGTGTAGATTCAACACCATTACCAAAAGAAATACAATTATTATATGTTAAAATATTCTTTTTGTCTAAATCAGCTATTGGTAAAGCGTCCGATGCTTCATAGTAAATATCTAAATCTATATTTTTTTCGGTCTTAACTTCAAAAACAGCGGGATTTTTAACTAATAAATTTCTTGTAGAATCTTCTAATATTTGTATACCGTCAATAGCATTAACAGCCATAGTAGCATCTACATATCCTCTATCAAGCTCTACTGTTTTAAGTTTAAATTTATTGCTAGCACCTAGCAAGCTTCCTGTTGCAACATCACTTCCAACGCCAACGACTGTATATATATCTCCCGCTTTATTTCCGTCCGTAAATCTAATTTTTGCCCCAACTTGTATTGCATTATAAATTGGCGAAACCTTATCTATATGAGCATTGGTAGGCCCATATATAATAGATAAATTTTCACTTCCGTTGGCCAATACTTGCTCTCCAGTCGGATTATCACTAGCTATTGTAAAACCTATTTGCGCTATCTTTCTATTTCTAAAAAAATCTTTTGGCACCAAATCATTAGTAATAGGATCTCTTTCTAATGTAGTAGTCTTAAACACTTGAGCTTTAACTACTGCACCTGTTAATTCTTTTAAAAATGTTGGATATGTTGCATTAGGCGGATTTGTTTGCACGTCTTCTGTAGCAGATTTTGGTGTTTTTAATTTAACAGCTAAACCTGCTAAATTAGCGCCCGAAGGTGCAACTACATCTTCATGAAAGCTTGCACGCTTTTCAACTTTTACAAAAAATCGACCTTGATATTCTAATCCTAATACGCCGTCATCGCCATAAAGAATTATTTCTACATGGTCGTTGGCGTTGGAAGTAAGGTTTACAAAATCAAAAGCTGTATTGTCACCTGTAGTAATAGCGTCTTTTAATGTAACCGCATATCTTTTAAAGTTTGCCGCCGTTGCAGAAGGTGTAGCTCCAGCGCTTTGTATTTTATATATTTTACTAAAAATATTTTTTGGTGCAGTATTATCTTCTGGATTAGCAAATTGTAATGCTCTAGCCTTGCCTATAGAGTTAAAGAAATTGCTATTTTCGCTTTCACCAGGTCCTTCAAAAAGAAGTTTTTTACTTCCTGCAGTGGTTATAGCAGTATTGTTTACTGGTAAAACTGCCGCTCTTGCAATAGCATCTAGATTATTTAATTTTAAACCTTCGGGTGGTTCATTTTTAATATCTATAACCTTATATTCATTATCAAGATTTACAGGGACAATATCTCCGTGCTTCTTTTTAAGCACTAATATATCTTTTTCTGTAACTTTATTTCTTTCTGCTGATGGAAAACTAAGCCAAAAATTACCATCCTCTGCATCGTAAAATCTATCTAGTAGTAAATTATATTCTTCAGAATAGTTATCTTTAATATAAAATTTAAAAAACTTAGCCCATGAAGGCGCTGTGTTTTTTATAGCGGCTCGAAAAGAATTAGTTAAATGACTTTTATTTTTAGGAATATTAATTACCGCGCTGTCATTAGTTAGCACAGGTGATTCTCTATTAAAATCATCTAAAAAAGCAACACCGAGTTGATATGTTTTATCAGATTTTATCGAACGCTGGCCGTTAAGATCTTGTGCGTTTGTACCGCTTTGATCTTGATTAGATCTACTGCTAAATAATTCTTTATCAAAAACTATGGGATCGTCATTTTCGTCATATCCTTCAGTATAATTAGCATAAACAATTCTATTAGCTATTATCTCTTGTGCTAAAGCTTTTCTTGGAACTGCGTCAAATAATCTTAATAGTTGAGAGCTTTCTAAAACAGGACCATCAAGCTCTTGTGTTATATTAAATTCTTTAAACTCGCCGTCAACTAATATTAATGCCGGGCTAGGCTCAAAAACAACGGATGTATTTAAATCATTGCCGCTACCTGTTCCATCTCCTCCTAATTGTCCGCCTTGTAAATCTGAAAGCCCACCTTGCGGCCCACCTGTCGGATCAAGTTGAAAACTAGGCTCAGTAAGTTGTGCTGTTTTAACAACATATATATTATTACTTTTGCTAGTTTTGTAAAGTATTTCAAAATATTTTACATCACGAGGCGGCCCGTACGTCGTAGTTCTTTCATCAAACTCAAGTTTAATTTTCCTAAGATGATTAAGCATGCCTTCATTTTCCGCGTCCATGCTTTCATAATTATACTTACCGGGTATAAAGGCTGGTTCTGTAAATGGTGATATTGCGGAATATTCGCCATCATTATACCTCCATCTATACGCAAATCTAGGAAACTCTCTTTTATATATAAAGTCTTTTTCTATAATAAGTAATTCCCATGGTGTTAATACATCAGGAATATTTTCTGGAACTACTATTGGGGTGAATGTTAATGTGGTAGAGCTAGCAAATTGCACGGTACCTCTTATAACATAATTTTCTTTTTGACCAGTTTCTATATCATCTATGCTAGCGCGAAGCTCAACACTTTTACCAGCATACCCCTGGGGTGTTATAACTTCATCTTCAAATGTTAATGTTTGATTGCTAAAGCTAGGAAAACCTATAGCGCCTGTAGCCGTACCTAAGCTACTAAAATTTAAAGCTTCAGTAACCATAGGTGTAATACCCGTACCTGGTAAGTTGCCATCGCCTATTAAACTACTAAATAGAGTCATTTTAGGCGCTTTTTTAGGCGACTTTTTAATAACGTTTATATCTTCTGCGGTAAATACGGTTCTATTATTTAAAATTTTAGGATTAGATAAAGTTGTTGTAGCATCTATAGTAGCTACGCTTGCGCCTGTATTTGTAGAAGAATTTTTAAATGTAGATATATTTATTCTTCTAGGCTCGTTTAAATTATCTGTAAAAAATAATAAACCGTCTATTATATTTATAGCTGTAATTGGGTTGCTTGTATTAAAGTTTAATACCTGGTTAGCTGTTGCTCTTATGTCTGCTATTATTACAGATACAATATCTGTTGCCTCATCATATTCTAAAATAGCATTCGCTGGGTTATCACTTAAAGTGCCAGTAATAAACCAATATATTTTATTATTTTGAGTATCTCTAATACCACCAATACATTGAGGAGAGGTTAATCCAAAACCAGCAGTCCATAAATCGTTGCTACTATTTCTTTTTAATTGTTGAGTATTTCCTAAAATACTTTCAATAGCTCCAACGTCCGAATCTTCCGATGTATTAACTTGTATGTTAGTCGCATCAAAATATTCTCCGTTAGGCAATAGTCTTTCGTCAAGGTCTTTATTCATTCGACCTTTTAAGAACGTACGCTTTAATTCAGGCATATTTTAGTGTTTAATCCATTTAGCTTGATTTCTCATAACCTGAGCAAGCTCTCTAATTTTAATATTTGATAAACGTATTTTAGCGTTTCTTTTTGCCGCTCGTGATTCTTTTTTATACAACGCAACCAGTCCGGCTTGCACATTGCTTCGTGTTGATAGTATCGCGTAAGCAATATGCTTATATAAAGCTTCTTCTGCAAATTTATGTATTTGCATTTCTCCGTCTGTTGCTAATCCGTCGCTAATGTATTTTAGTGTAACTATTTTACCTGCAAGATTAGAGCTAAATCTAATAACTCCGTTTACTTGATCTATATAAAAATTACCATGCGCTTGCGCTTGTTCTGGATTTATACCGTAGCGATTTCCAAATCTATATAAATTAAATATATCAGTGTCTGTTAAATCTGTAGCGCTACTTGTATCAGCATGAGGTGCAGCTTTAAACTTATCTAAAGTTTGTGAATTAGTTTTAAAATCAATTTCATTTGCAGCAAATTGATAACTTCCGTCTGCGTTTTGTTTTGGTGCTGTAGGATTAGAAGTAAAACTAGTAGGATATATAAAGTTTTCTATACCGTTATTATCAGTAAATGTTAATGTAACATAATTTACATAATCTTGCGGTAAAGTAAAAGCTAAAGTATCAGGTAAATCTATTTCTATAGATTTAGTAGAAGGTAAAGTATCAAAGTTAAGTTCTTGTATACCGCGTTTTGCATGAAACAATACATCGGTTTTACTTATTTTACTTATAATTTTACTTTCACCTACATAAGCAATAATAAAATTATTTACAATATCGTTTAATGAAGTAAACTGGTAATTACCATAATTACTAGCATCTCCATAATAAGTTTGTCCAGTTTGTGTTAATAATCCCATTTATTATGCTTTTTCTTGTTGAATACCTTGTACGTCTTTTTGAGCTGCATATTGAGCAATATCACTCTGTTTAGTTGAAACGCCTGCTAGCTCTAGTATTTTAATAACTAATTCTGTTTCTTCAGAAGCATGTAAATCAAAATTTACGGAACTAGAAGAATTATATAAGCTTACCCCATTAACAACGCCTCCAGCCCATTCTACAGCTGTTGGTGTAGCTATAAGATTGCAAGTTACACCGCTGGTTATTGTAGTAGGATAAACTTGTATAGACTTTTCTCTAGTGGCAGCAGTAGTACCGCTTGAAGTATTTATATAAACAGGATTAGATACCGTTGGTGATGTTAACGGTGAATTAAGAATACTATATATTTTGTTTTGTTTGATTTTATCAATTTTAACATAAGTACCGCTATTGTTAAAAAACAAATCGCCCATTCTGTAATAATCAGGTAATGTGCCAACACCGCCACTAGACATAGTTACGTCTTGATTAAACTTTTCAAATATATCTATTTTTTCTTCTAATATTTTAACCATGTCTGCGTGCACAGTACTATTACCTGGTAATCTAATAAACTGATTAAGGTCATAAAAATATTGCTCAAATATATCCATTTGTGCTTGATTAGCAAATATATTAAATTCTTGCGGAGTAATATAACCTCGCTGCTCTTTATTAGATATTGCTAATACTCTTGTATAAACAGTATTTACGTTTACGCTCATAGTTATTTTTTATTATATAGTAATTAGGCCCCTGAATAAGGAGCCTAACTACTAATTGACTTATAGTCGTTTTTCAATATTATTCAGTACCTCCATACCTTCATCTGTTTTGAAGTATGCAGCAAGTGCTGAATAAGGGTGTTCATCAAAAGGAACTGTCATTAGCTTTCTGCCTGTATTAGCATAGCTAAACGTTCTATTATCTTTTGATAAATTTATAAGACCAGCTTCTGTCGCTCGAATACCTATATTACGCAAATGTACATTATCGTCATTCGCTAGTTCTATGAACAAATAAGGATTATTACGTGCAAATACAAGCAAATCACGTTTAAGCTCCTTAGAACTCATCGTAGATACCGCAGATCCGATTTCTACACGTAATATAGCCTCAGCTTGATCAATATCCATTTCTGTAGCCATGTTCATTGCTTGCAATTCAAACTCTATGCTTTGAACTTGGTTTTCTGCAATTACTTCTGGTTTATATTCTTTAATTATTCCGTTTTTTGTAGCCGGATGATATAAAGATAATAGCTTTTGTAAAACAACATTTTCTTTTGGCACATCAAGTATACCATTTCTAAATACAATACGGCCTAATGTAACCGGCCCTTCTTGCTCGTCTACAAAACAAGATTGTTGATTTGTAGCGTATCTTAATTCTCTATTATAACCTTTTTCTTCGTCAAACCAAAGTAAAGATACATTTTTAGAGTGCCTAGTTGGCAAAGTATAAATTAAAGGCTTTCTAAGAGAAGTTAATTCATAAAGCCTATTTTTATGTTCCCATTTAGGTTTAGCAGGCATTGAAGGCATCGGAGGGGTTGCATACGTTTCTTCTCTAAAATTTACAGTAGGCGCTTCTGCAACTATTGTTTCTTGTACAGGCGTTTGTTTTTTAACCGGTGCCTTTTTAGCCGGTGTTTTTTTAGCTGTTGCCATGATATAATATAATTAAATAAATAAATAATGCCTCCGGCCGAAACCGGAGACAATATAAAAAAATGTATTATGCTTTTAATAATACGAAGTTATTAGCCGCTTGACAAACTAAAGCTCTTTCTGATAAGAAGTGAACTTTCATTTGATCTTCAGCACTAGTAAAGTTGCCACCAACTGAACCAGTTACCCAAGACTTCATACGACGATCTTCAGTAGCTGTAGCACGGTAACGTACGTGTAAGAACGGACGTGTTACGTTTCTACCTAAAAGCTCATCATAAACTGAAGAAGTACCTGCGGGAATAAACACACCCTGAATAATGTCATTAAGACCACGAGTGGTTGAATCGTTTAAGTATTTCCAGTCAGACTTGTAGAAGTCATAAGAACCACGACGGAAACCTGAGAAACCTAAGTTTAACGCAATATCTTCGTCGTTTTCAAATACACCATAAGATGTACCGCCTACTCCATAAGAATTTTGAGTAGCAAGCATGTTGTCTATTTCTAAAGATTTAGCACGATTTAAGAACATCATGTTTTCTTCAATAGAACCTTGCTTATCTAATTCTTTTAGAATATCATCAAAGTCAGTAGTTAGACCACCTGCACCGTCAAAGTCAGTACCTGTAAATACGATACCTCTGTCCTCGATTGCTGCAAACAAACCTTCTGAACCGCCTAACTCAACACCAGCACCAGTAATACCAGCGTTGCTAGCAGTTTCAGACTCAATCATTGCCATTTCTAGTTGGTCTTCAAAACGCATACGCGCTTCGTGCTCAGACTTTAAGTACCAAAGGTAACCACCAGCACCGTTTTCTGTAGAAACTTCTACCCAACCAATTTGAGCAACATCAGATCCGTCAATAACATACTTATCACGAAGAATGATAGGCTTATTGTTGAATGTGTTTACTTTAGCTTCGATAGAATTTCCAGACTCGCCAGAACCTTTTGCAAATTCAGAACCAAATACAAATACAGAACAATTAGTAGTACCATCAGCTCCAACACTTGTTAAATCAGTTGCAGTATAAGGTTCTACAACAAGGTCGGTAACCGTACTACTATGACGTCCCATTACGCGACACTTAAGTTCGTTACTTCCTTTAGAAATTATAATGGTCATACCTGTTGTAAAGAAGTCGCGGGCAGTTTGGTCAGCAAAACGTAAAAGACCACCATTATGTGCTATACTGTTAATTGTATCACCACCAGCAGCGGTTTGAATAGTTACATCAGTAAAAGAAATGTGCAAACGACCCTGCTCAGCCCAAATAACGCGGTCTGAAGCCATTGGCATTTCTGCACCTACCATACGTAGGAATCCTGTTACTGTACGCTTACCGAAACGCTCTACTTCTTTTTCAAGAACCTCTGGTAATTCGTGAATACCAAAGTTCATTTCGCTAAGATTTAAATAATTGTCACCTGAAACTGTTTGTTCAGGACGCGGAAGAATTCCGCTTGGGAAGTTAGTTCCCGTTACTTGTGTTGCCATTTTTAATTATGTTTAAATGGATTATTTTTTAAAACGTGTTTTTAGCTTAGAGCTGTCTTCACCAGGCGTGACAACACGCATAGACCAACCATTTTTTAATGTAGTTTTATCATGGGCCCCTCTCGGATCCATTTGTACATTTTTAGATTTTGCCACACTATTTTTTAAAGCATCAGCTTTGCCTTGCTCATAAAAATGTTGCGCTACCTGATCTGCATTCATAGCTGTAAACAATGATTTATGATAACCCTTAGCATCTGACATTTCTCCTCTTTCATTCAAGAACTTCTTGATAAAGTTGTTAATGTCGCCTTGAGTTTCTTTAATCGCGCTAGCGTTTTTAACTTTAAACCTGTACTTTTTGTCTCCAACTGAATAATCGAAACCTTCGAACTTATCTGTGAAAACTTTACTTGTTTCTTGTTTAAAACGATTTAGCTGTCTTTCGGCTACTTTAGCAGACTCTTCGCTTTCTTTTGTATAGCGATTGAAAAAATCTACCGCTTTTTTCTGTTCTGGATTTAAGCGTGATCCCGCTTTAATCTGATCGTAATATTTATTTTTAAGACCATCTAAATGATCTTTAGCTTTTGATAATGTTTGTTTACGCTCTAACTTTTTACGTCTTATTTCGCGCTCATCGTCAACGTCTTCATCGTATGAAAACTTATCTTCCATAAGAAAACTTATGTCTTCAGGATCTAAACCAGGATTAGTGTTTTGGTAATATTCACGTAATAACTGGTCTTCGTTTAAAGATGCGTAATCTGTATTTAATTTTACATAATCTTCTAAAGTACCACCCGTTTCATTCATAAAGTCTACAACTTTTTGAATATTTTCAGGTAGCTCTACTCCAGCTTCTTTAGCTTCTTCAATTGCTTCTTCAACTTCTTCTTGAAGCTCTTCAACAACTTCTTCAACTACTTCGTCGGTTATTTCCTGTAGTACAGGTTGTTCTTCTTGTTCTACCGCTTGCTCTTCAACAACATCTTGATTGCTGATACTTTCTCCGGCAGTTTTTTCATTTGTCTCCTGCTCGTTTCCCTCTCGAACTCCTTCGCTAGTTTCGGATTCGTCGCGTACAGGAACCTCATCTGTGCTTTGCTCTTGAACGGCATCTTGTGTATAATCAATTTTTACAGTACCGTCCTCTTTAACCGATACTTTTGGTTCAGTATTCTCACTCATGATAAAATATTATATAATTATATATTGTTATTATTACTTAGGTTACAAACTACCTAAACCACCGCTTGACAATATGTCACCTTGTGTTGTTTCAAAGTTTTGCGGTGGGCTATTTTCTTTTCTTTGTCTTATAAGCTCGCTTTGTTGCGTAGCTTGTATTTTTGTTCTTTCGTCTTTACGATCTTCTTTTTCAGTAATTTTTTGTTTAGCTGAATCTACCTCTATACCTTTAAGCTGCATGTTGTATTGGAACTCTAAAGCCATTAGCTCTTTTTTGGTTTCAAAATCAGCTGCCATTTTTTGCGCTTCAAGTTGTGCCTTTAATTGTTCCATTTGAACATTAATCTGTAAGTTAGCTTGATTCTTCCGTATTTCAGCTTGTGCCGCCACTTGCTGTGATTGTGCATTAGATTGAGCTTGAACTTGTATATTTTGTTGCTGCATTGCTTGATCGCGCTCTAACTTTTTACGTCTACGTAATTTAAGAACTTGATTAGCTAACTTTACATTTTTAACTTCTCTGATATCTATAGCATCGTCTAAATCAATTAAGCCTGCTGATAATGCTGTTTGTATATTGTTTTCTAATCTGCCTTTTTCTTCATCGTCAGGAGACAATTCTAATGTTATCCCGAAATCATGCAAATACAATTCAGACAGCTCTTCTAATATACCCACATTAAATCCACCTATTTTTTGTATAAGCGCTTCTTTAGACGGGCTATATTCTAATATATCAGATATTCTTAATGATAAGTTTTCTGCTAAATCAGATGTTAAAAATAATCCTGAATCAAGTATATGTCTAGTTGCGGTGTTTGAATTTGCAGCCGCTAATTTTTGTACACCAACTAAAGCTCTTGCGTCAGGCGTTGAGCCGTCTCTAGCCTCATTTAATCCAGTTACGTCTCTTATCATCTGCAAGTAATAATTATATGTAGTAATAAGAGTTTGCAATTTAGCGCTACCTGCACCTGTTTGTAACGGTTGAATTGGCACTTTACCTGGATTAGGGTCGCCATCCTGTGTAAACGAACGGCCAATAACAGAACCTGTTTGGAAAAACATATTAAGCGCCTCTTGCGGGTTATAATTAGTTCCGTTACCTAAATCTATTTCAGCCAGCCCGTCTGCATCAAGATAAACACCGTCAGGAATCATTTTTTGCAATACTTGCTGTATTTTCAAATGTGTAAGCTGAATCATATCAGCAAAACCGGTACATCTACTTACTAAAGATTCTATTTTACCTTTATACATTCTAGGAGCTACAATGCTATAGTTCATTTTAACTTTAGTATTGTCGCTTTTAGGTCTTATCATATTTTTGCAAAGCTCCCATCTTAAAAGCATATCGGTTCCAACGACCATTGCTCCATCATAAAGAACCTCTATAGATCTTGATAATTTACCAAACTCTTCGCTATCTGATGGCGGATTATATGCATCATCTCGCTCTATAGCTTTATCTGCACCGCTAGAAGTCTTTTTAGCTTTATAAACTTCATTCATATAAGTTTTATAATTAAAATATAAAACCTGTACAGTGTTTTCGTCTTTTTCTCTAGAGTCTATATAATTTCTAGTATTACCCATTCTATTATAGCTACTACTAGAATATGTTATCTTTTTTAAATCATCATTTGTTAAATGTGGAAACTGCTTTTTTAGTTCGTTTACCGGAATATATTTTACTTCGCCAACATAATATATGTCTTCGAAGTATGGAGATTCACAATAAGAATATACAATACTAGCGGGATCTACATATTCAACAACTACGCCTTGCTCTGTAGAAAAATAATTTCTAACCGCGCCAATTCCTATAGTTGCTAAATCATAATAAAATTGTCTTTTAATTAAATCATAATTATTACCGTCAAGTAATGTATTAATTGCAGTTTCTTCAGCCAGCTCTATTCCTTGCTTATATGATAGTTGCATATGTAGCTCTAATTCTTCTCTAGAATCAGGAAGCGTTTCTGGATCGTTTTGATAAATATTAAGATTAAAAGCACCTTGAACATAATCATTAAATTCTCTTGTTTGCATATCGCGAACAATAGATTCCATATATTCTGTTCTTTTAGTTATACCAAAAGCATCTTGCGAAAAAGCTTTAATATCAAATGATCTATCCGCAATACCGTTAACAACGATATCAACAAACTTAGATAATATAGGTACAGGCTTCCAATCTAAATTTAAATAAGATAAATCGCCGTTAATAGATAATTCATCTTTATATTTTTGTATAGCTTGCTCTCCGCGAGCATACAATCTTAAATTATGAAATGTATTTTGATTACTTTTATATCTTGATGAGCCTTGGTCATTAGTAAACCATTCTTGCTGAATAGCTCTACCAACCTCCATGCCGTATTTATCAGACATTTTCTCAGCGTCACTAACAACTTGGCTTGGAAAGTAATTTTGATAACCCATATTATTATTTTATTATTTTTGAAATAGATCCTTTTTGATCGTATTTAGCCATGCTAAAACTTAATTTTGTTTTTTCTTGTTTAGCAACGGGTCTATATAAATCTTTATGGCAAGCCATTATTGCAAGCCCGGAGCTAATTGACGCATCATATTTAGTTCTATTGTTTATATCAAACTTAGACCAATCATTAAGCGTATTGTTAAAAAACATAGTACCATATTCGCCCTCGGCTATTAAGCCAACATGGTCGTTAATGTACATTTCGATTGCGGCAGCATGTGCTTGTTTCATATCCATACTAGAGTTTGGCACACCGCCTATTTCTTTTTCAGTTATGGAAAGCTTGTTCCATAATCTGTCAGGTCGGTTCATCGAATAACCTCTGTATCCTCTTCTTTTAAAATGATACAATAACCTAGGTTTGTTATTCTCAGCAAGTATTGGCATTCCATAAAACACGCACGCCATTAGTACGTCTTCGAAAAATATCTCTGCTGTTTGAGGCCTAGCTATATATTCTAAAAAGAATGAGCTAGGTGGTGCATCTTCTATTGTGAACTTAGTAAGTCCGTGTAATGCGCCTTTAGAGCCCTTGCCATCAGTCGTTCCTGAAATATCGTAACTATCACAGCCAAATGCGCCTATATGCTCATTAGCCGGATATTTAATACCATTTTTAACAATACATTTGTTTTGTAAATGTTCTCCGGGAATCCATGATATATTAAATCTACCCTGAGGACTTGGCATAAATATAACCGAAGTGTCTTTTATACCGTTAACCCATTGAAAATTACCTTGTGTTATAATATTACTATTACGCAAATCTTGGTTATAATCAATTTGTTCGTATATTTTTGTTAAATTAAATATACTATTTTTAGTTTCATCCCTAAATGCATGATCTTCTGTGCGCGGGAACTGTCTATAATATTCATTTAAAGCATCTTGATCTTGTCTAAGACCTTCAACTTCATTTTCCCAATAATCTATAACCCCTTGCTCAATAACATCACCTAGTGGGTCTACTGTTTTTTGTTTAGGATTATAAAATACCGGTTGACCATATTCATCTATAAAACCTTCATAGTTCCATTCCATAGGTATAAACAAAGAATATAAACCAGACTTTGTTTGTCCGTTAGAATTACGCTTAGTTACGTTTGAATCGTTATATAACTTTTTAAAATTATCCCCGCCTTTGTCTAAAGCATTTGATGTTGAGCCCATCATGCACTTACCTATAATACGTGCACCAAGTCTTAACGTTGTTTTGGTAAC
>TARA_R100001480_G_scaffold21258_1_pt1 | contig 15365 bp, 8 predicted proteins | sample TARA_R100001480 | Tara Oceans TARA_R100001480 (sample SAMEA2622212) | marine metagenome | biome: marine biome (ENVO:00000447); feature: mesopelagic zone (ENVO:00000213) & marine oxygen minimum zone (ENVO:01000065); material: "saline water (ENVO:00002010), including plankton... | reverse complement strand
ATAAACTCAGTTCTAGTAGTTCTCCTTTTGCTGGTCAGCAGGTATGGGCAAAAGAACCTTTATTTAGGTATGTTAGTCAATTTTATACAGATCCAGAACTTTTAACTAAAGCAACTCTTAGTTCAGGCACTAATACTTACTATGTAACAACTTTTAATTACAATGGAACAAATTGGAGCCCTGCGGGTAACTGGGTTAGTCAGCAACCTGGTTGGCCTGATTGGGCTTTTGAGTATTCTCAAACAAGCACAGCGAATACTCAACAAAATAGATCTGATCAAGAATTAAGACAATGGAAAATGGATATAGATAGTACAGGAGCTGTGGTACTTGGATCTCAAATTCCTTTAACCTAATTTACTGAAAAAACAAGTGATAATAATATATGGCAGCGATAATAGAAGTTAAATATTTTAATACCTTCTTGTTAAAGAAAGTTAATGATCCAACGCAACAAGGTAGAAACACTGGTTTTCCTATCTATGATGGATCTAGAGGTATACCACAAGTTTTAGGTGGTTATCCGTTATTTGCTACCGTTAGTGTAGATGGTAATGACTGGGCTATAGAAGAATCAAGAATAAGAGGCGGGTACAATAACACGTCTGTTTCTTTTGGTGTAAAAGCTTATTTAGTAGAAGATGAACCTTTAGGTGCTATAAGAAGCAACGCTTTGATATACTCTGGTATATATAACTCAAGAACAGGTATAAACAATACTAATGTATTTAGTGTTGGTGAAGACATAACTAAAGCAGCCGACCCAGCAAATGGTAGTATACAAAGACTATATGCCGAAGATACTAACTTAATTATATTCCAAGAAAATAAAGTTAGTAGGGCATTAATAGACAAAGACGCTATATATACCGCTGAAGGAGGCGGTGTACCTGTTAGTCAACTTCAACTAGTTATAGGTCAAATAATTCCTTATGCTGGTAACTATGGTATTAGTAAAAACCCAGAGAGCTTTGCTGTTTATGGTTATAGAAAGTATTTTTCTGACATGGATAGAAATGCTGTAATAAGATTATCACAAGACGGTATAACTGAAATATCTAACTATGGTATGTTTGATTATTTTAGAGATAACTTAAGCACAGTTAACGAAACTAGCAGAAACACAGGTAAAGTTGTTGGTGGTTGGGACATGCATCAAAAACAATATACTATATCTATGCAACCTTTTGGTGGATCTTTCCAGACTTTATCTTTTGATGAAACTGTTTTAGGTTGGCCAAGTAGATATAGCTATAAACCTGATTGGTTGTTTAGTTTAAAAAGTAGATTTTATTCTGTTGGTAGAGATGCTACAAGTGGAGTAGTAAAATTATACGAGCACAATTCAAACGAAAGAGGTTTTTTCTATGGAGCAGATTATGATTCTTATATAACATTTGTTTTTAATCCTAAAGTTAGTTTATCTAAGAATTTTAAAACTGTTAACTACGAAGGTAGCAATGGTTGGATGATAACTCAATTTGAAAGTGACGCTACAGGGCCAGATGAATTTAATAGTGACTATATAAGTTACAACGATGTAACTTCATTTGTTGATAGTTACTATGAAGGTGAATATGTTATAAACCCAGCTGACGGTCAAGCTGTTGACAGACTAGATTATCAGTCTGTGTTTGGAACACCAAACCCTGGTTTACCTAGAGAGTATGCTGGTTTTAATAGAAAAGAAAATAAATACTACGCTAATTTAGTTAATAAAACATTACCGTCTGAAGCAGAGGTTGTTTTTGGTGCAGACGTTACAGGTATAAAAGCTTATTATTGTACGGTTACTATTAGAACAGATGCGTCTACTGATTTAGGTGGCGTAAAAGAATTGTTCGCTGTGTCTTCAGATTACGTGGATTCAGCATATTAAATATAATAAAATGAAAATAAAAAGAATTACAGAAGCTGACTTCAATACTATAAGTCAGTGGTGGTTAGACTGGGGACAACCCATACCTGATCCTGATTACTTGCCTAGCGATGGCACCGGTGGTTATATAGCTACAAAAAACGGTGTTCCTATTGCTGCAGGTTATTTATATTTTACTAACGCTAGAATAGCATATGTTGATTTTGTTATTTCTAGTAAAGAATATAGAGATAAAGACAGAAACGATATAATAACAAAACTTATAGATTACATGGTACAACATGCACTAAGCATAGGTTGTAAATTTGTATGGGCTACATCAGCCGAGAGAGGTATTGTTGACAAGGTAAAAAATTTAAAATACAGTGTGCTAGATAAGAAGCACTCTATAATATACAAATATGCATAATTATGGGAGGAGTAGCTAAAGGCGTTGTTGGTGCAGTCGGAGCAATAGGTGCTGGTAGAAGAGCCAGACGAGCTCAAAGACGTGCCGCACGTGAGCAAAGACGTCGAGAGGCAGAATTAAAAAGGTTAGAGGATAGCAGACAGCCTGTTATAAACCCGTATCAAAATACAACTGACCTTTCTGGTTTAGCTAAAGATTTATCGGGTATGATTACAAACCCTTATGCTAATCTAGGCGTAGCAACTCAAGCAGCAGAAATGCAAGCTGAGCAAGCTGATATATCATTAGCTAATACGTTAGATACATTAAGAGCTACTGGCGCTAGTGCTGGTGGTGCTACTGCTTTAGCTCAAGCTGCGTTGCAAAGTAAAAAAGGTGTTGCCGCTAGTATTGAAACTCAAGAAGCTGCTAATGAAAAATTAAGAGCTCAAGGCGAGTCTCAAATGCAGCAACTTAAAATGTCTGAAGGTCAAAGAATACAAGGCATACAAATAGCAGAAGGTCAAAGAGTTCAGGCTGCTGATGCACAAGGTAAAGCGTTTATGTTTAACGCTACTGAACAAAGAGAAGTTGCTAAAATGAACAGGGTAGCTGGTCTAGCTGATAGAGCTTATGGTGAAAAACGTGAAGCTGGTAGAGCAAGAGAAGCTGCAACTGCTAGATTATTTGGCGCTATAGGTGGTATAGCTGGAAGCATGGGTAATCCATTTGCACCAAAAGGTTAAAATTTAAAATATATAAATAATGAGTTACGAAAATCCTTTACAACCCACAGGCGGTAGTCCAGTAGATGCTTACTTTGATGCTTACGATAAATCTGCAGCGCAAGCAGAAAAAGAAAGAGCAAACAGAGAGGCTGTGCGTTTGCAAAAAGAAAAAGAAAGAAGAGATCAAATATCTCAAATGCAAAAGATGCAATATAACATTGACATCATGGAGATACAAGCTCTTGGAAAGCTGGATGCTATAAAACCTAACGCAGATGGTTTAGACCTAGAAATATCTAATATACTTAGAGATAGGATAGATGTAGCGTCTCAAGCTCAAATGTATTTACAAACAGAGTTTAGTGACCCAGCTAAAAGAGCAGAAGCTAAAAGAGCTATATCTGATTACCAAAACCTTTTAAACCTAACTCAAGAGTTTGCTGGTTCCTGGGCAGAAAAAGTTGAATTTTGGGAGGAACAAAACGCTAATATAGGTAAGACTATAGCTTTACAAGGTGACGCATCAAAGTATGAGCCGGAAGAAAACCAATGGTTAATAAACGCTATGGCTGGTAAAATGCCAACAGCTAATATAAATTTAACTTACGATAAAGACACAAATGATTTAATATTATTAGTTACTGGAACAAATGCTAATGGTGTAAAAATGCCAGATAGAAAAATATCTGCAGCTGCCTGGAAAGATCTAGACGACAGTGAATCAAATGATTTTATACAAGAAATACCTCAAACATTTCAAGAGTTTAGTCAAATGCTAGGGCCAGATGGTTTTGGTTTAATAAATTCAAAAGGTGGTTTAAACGAGGCTTTAATAGTAAGTAAAGATCAAATAACAGATCAAAACGTAAGTATAAAAGGTAGAACAAAAACTACAACAGGATCTCAATATACTAGAACTATATACGATTTAAACGCAGAGGGAGATGGTCCTATGCCTAACATGATAAGCACAGCTGCAACTAAAGTTGCGGGTAATATGGAAAACTACAACGATGCTAAAAACTTCTATGAGTATAATTTAGGCATGTTAAATAAGGGTAGTAGCTACGCGGAGTTTCTAACAAAAGTAGAAAACTCTGATGCTGTAAAAAATGGATCAATGACAGTGGAGCAAGAAGCAGAAAGAATCATGTCTCAAATGTTAATAGATCAAACCATTAAAACATTAGGATTAAAAACAGATGATCCTTCTAGTGGAGTATACTATAAAGATACACCAATGGTTAACCAAAAAAGCACTTTAACTGGTGATATAGGTAGTAGTGGTCCAAAGATGTCTGATAAAACAAAAGCAAATAGAGCTTTAGCTACTCAAATAAATAGCGCTATACAAAATGGAACTATAGAAGATCTTAATTTAATTAACGGTATTGAAATTGAAAGAGTTCCAGGATCAAGCACAAGGTATACTCTTAAAGGTAGAAGAACATCTGCAGATAATCAAGCTGATTACGGTGAGGTTAGCATAGCCGCTGGTGATTTATATGGCGAAGGAGCTGTAGAATTAAGAAGATTATTAGGTTTAGATGAGCAATATAATATTGCGCCAGAAGGTTTTAACGTAAATAGACCAAGAGTAACTACAGCAAATAGTGATATTATAAACTTTTTACAACCCTTAGATGATGATAGCGGTGTAGATAATATAGACTCATTAAATGTTAATTTTAAAGGTAATGAAATAACATTTGCTCAATTAAAAGAAAATGTGCCTGGTTTAAATATAACTAATGTCACTGATTTTATGAGTGAAAAAATTAAAATTGAACTACCATTAAAAAACTCAGAAGGAGATATGTATAGCAAGGAGTTTAAAATGCCTTTATCTAAATCAGATATAAAAGAAATTGACAAGCTGTTAAAGAAATCTTTACTTAAATTTTAATTAATAAATATGGAAGTATACGTAGATGAGTTTGGTAACGAAGTAACTATTCAAGCTTTAAAAGAAATGTTTGGCGATCAGTGGGAAACTGAAGCCGCTAACTTAGGTTACTCAAAAAAAGCAGAAGGTGTTGTAGCGGAGGATGCGACTGTAACACCGATAGAAACCGGAGCATCCGAGAATATGGAATTAAGTTCGGCAGATCCTTTATTGGAATTAGAAGACGAGTGGGAAGTTGTTGTGCCAAATCAAACGAAAGTTGTTGTACCTGAAAATAGAAAGTTTGGTGATATAATTGAAATACCAGATTTTGAAAACCAAAACACAAAAGACTTAGCCAATGCTTATAATACTTTATATGGTGGTGAAAACGGAGGTTTTCATTTTGAAGCAGATGGTAAATATGGGTTAAATATTACGGCTTTAAATGGTAATGAAATAGGTATAAAAACAGGTTTAACTAACATGGAAATACTGGGCAGTGGATTATACACGCCTGAAACAGTCGATATGAAAGACGCAGAATCCATGATAAATGAATTTTTAAAATTAAACTTTGATTCTGAAGCTCAAGATCAATATAATAAAAACATAGACGTATTTGAAGAAGAGGTAATGTTAAACGTTAATGATCTTACTAGAAAGTTTTTAGAAGAAGAAGATTATGAAACAGATAACTTTATGCCTGTAAATGGACTATTAACAAGTCCATTAAGTGCTGACTACGAAAAGTTTATTAGACAAAACGTTGCTGAGACTTACAAAGCAAATGGTGGTTTTTTACCTGAGTATCAAATAACTAAAAATGTAAAAAGTATACTACAAGATATACAGAGTAATGAGCTTCAATTAAATTACTTAACTAGATCAAAGCAGTATGAAGAACTGAAAAATAGCGACAATGGTGATCTTGCTATAGAAGACTTAAAAGTTGGTCATATACAAGAGATAGTTGATCCACAAGAAAGAGAGTTAGCTTCTATAAACATGGCTCTTATAAATAAAGATGTTTTATTAAATGAAAATTTTAGTAATTTAGGTTACAATGAATCTATTAATTCGCTGATGAATGATAGAAAAAAATTAGAAGCTAGAAGAGATTTACTACAAAAAGAAGTATTTGGTAAAAAAACTAAATTTTTATTTAACTTAGACACAGGCGCTTATAGAGTAACACCAGAATCTAAAGGCGGTATAGTAGTTCAAAACGAAACAGATCTAACAAAACAGTTTAGCGTAGCTAAAATAAATGTTAGAGAGATAATGAAGAGCAATCCTTTTGCAACTGTACAATCTAAATACAATATATTTAATGTTGAGTTTGAAGATTTTAAAAGACAAATGCAAGATGAAAAATATGATATAACAATTGACGCTAGCTTTTTTCAAGAAGGATCTCCATTAGCTGAAAAGCTAAATGACATGGGTTACAAAATTGAGACCAGAGAGTTTGGTAGAGATGTAGTAATTGAAGGTGGTCAAGGCGCTCCATACGTTAAAGATGGTGTTGTAAAAGGTGTTAGTCTAAAAGACTTAATGTATTTAAAAAGAACAAATACAATAGGCAAGTATCAAGACTTTGATAAAGCTGATAAGTCACAAAAACCTTTAGGTTATACATTAGATCAATATGTAGAAAACTCTAATGTAACCTTGAATAGATTATCTGTAATGCGTGAAGCATGGAAACAGTTATACTTATTAAATGTAGATCCGGCTAGTATAGAAGCTAGCAACGTATCACCTGATGGAACTGGTATAGAAAAACTTTGGAAAAATAATTTTGTAGAAGGAGTTGTAGAAGCTTTACCTTTTCAAGATCAATCAAACTATGGTTACATAGCTAGTAACAAGTTTAATATAGATACTGATAGAGATATACTAGATAGATTTCAAATGGTTATAGGTGATGTAAACGCTAACCTACAAGAAGGTGAAACACCGTTTGAGTTAACTAAAGAACAAGAAGAAAATTTTGTACAAGGATTTGGTGAAGAGTTAGTTCGTGGGCTTGGTGGTTTTGTACCTATGATTGCAGAGCTAGCTGCTGTAACGTATCTAACTGGTGGTGCTGGTAATTTTTTAAACACTGGTAGATATTTAAACAAACTAAGAACCGTAACTTATCTAGCTAAATCAGGTAGAAACAGTGTAACACCAATATCACAAACAGTAGTTGCTGCTAGAGCGAGAAGAGCTGGAATGACAGTAGACGCTTATGTTAAGTCAAAGAATTTAACAAAAGCAAGTGGTAGCGCTTTACAAAAGCTACAAGCTTTAGGTATAATGGGTTTACAAGAAGAAGCTAAAATGGCTGCTTTAGATCCTTTGTTTGGAGTTGATATGCCTGTTGGTGCTGGTTTTGGATTTGTAGTGGGTGGTGCTGGTATGAGAAGATTATTACCTACTAGCGTGTTTAAAGGTAACTATGCTCCGTTAAATGTATTTTTAGAAAAAGGTTTATATTCAGGACTTGGTGGTGCTGCAGGTGCGCAAACAGCTGCTCCAATGGAAGCTATGGTTCAATCTTTTATGAATCAAACAGACATGCAAACTTTTGCAGAAGAAAAGTATGGTGACATGGAAGACTGGGCTAAACATGCTTTAATGGAGACTATACAGTTTAGTTTAATAGGTTTGTCACACACTAATAAAGCTGATCGTACTTTGAGTATGAGAGGTAAAAGAGCTTTACAAGAAAAGCTAGCTGTTGATATAATAAAAATGCAGAACCAAATAGGTGAGGGTAAGCTATCTAAAACAGATCCTAAATTTATAAACAAGTCACAGTTATTTGAACAGGTTAGTCAACAAATAAGGATATCAGAAAATAGAGAAAGATATTTAGACAAAAACGTTTTAATGGCTGATACAAAAGCTTTGTTTGAAAAATACAATAGACAGTATAAAACAGAGACTAAATCAGACCAACCCGCTTTTGACTTTAAATTACAAAAATCTGGTAAAACAGAAGTTGTTTTTAGAGGTAGCAAACCACCTTTAGTTAGAGTTAATGTAAATAAAATGACTCCTGGTACAGTACCACATGAGATATTTCACACTATGATGAAGCAACAATTTAAAAACGATGTTGGTTTGTCAGGTTCTTTAGCTAGAAACATTTCGTCTACGCTAAACAAAGTTGATTGGACGTTTGGTATTAAAAATGTAAAAGGTGGATTAAAAGGTGTAGTTGAACAGGCTTATGAAAAAATACAAAACAAGGATAGCTTTAGCGAAGAGTTTAATGCAGCTGTTATAGACTTACTTAGATCACCTGAAAACTACGAAAAATTAATAACAGGTAATGTGTTTGGGCAAATAGTACAAGACATATATGGCGCTGTAGAAAAAACATTAGGTAATACACCTATGAAAGGTCTTTTACCTGATTTAAACACTCCACAAAAAGTAATAAACTTTTTAGGTAGATACGGAAAAAGTACAGCCGCTGGTGAGTATAGTCCCGGTATGATAGAGCGTTTTAAAAATATTAAAATACAAAAACAAAAAGACGGTAAAGTATATGACCTTGTTGATACTCAAACTGGTAAAAAATTAAACTTAGATAAAGCTGGTCAAGAACTTTTAAAAACCCAACAGCAACGTAATAGAGAATTAGCAGAAAATATTAAAAATAAATCAGGTGACTACGGTAAAGATATTTACGATTTAATTAAAGACAATCAAGCTTTAATAAATCAAGCCTTAGGTTTTAATGCTAAAATAGGAGATGTACAACAGAGCGCAATAACAGATGCTTTGGTTTATCAAATGCTAGGAGTAGCTAAGGGTAGAAAAACAGGTATACTAGATAATTACGACGGCAGCACTGAAGTAATGACTTACCTAGGTAATACACTTAGATCTCGTAGAAAAGAAATATATGAAGAGGCTGGGTTAGATATGACTAAGCGTATCAATGAAGATATAAGTAATATTAGAGGTATTGAAGACGCTGGTGGATTTAAAGCTGAAAGTTTAGATGCAGCTAAGCCTAAAGCTAAAACTAGAAAAACAGATCCTAGAGAACTAGACCTAACCATTGATGTGAAGCAAGAGCTTATACCTGAAATGAAAAAAGATATAAGTAATAGAGACATGTCTAAAGAAACCTATAAGTCTCTAAGATTATCTCAAGCCGAAGCTAAGCTACTAGCAGAAACATATGGTATAGTAGATTCAAAAGGTAATCCTTTATCTGAATGGTTTACAAATCCAAAACGTAATTTACCTAAAGCTGCAATACAAGGTTTCAGACAATTAAGATCTGATTTAAATAAAAACGCACAAGCTGTTTTAAATATAATACCAGAAGGTTTTACCGCTGGAGGCAAAGCAACAGGTGTACCAAACAACCTTAAAAAATTATTATATAAAAAAGTAAATAACAGGTGGGAGCTTAGAAAAGATCTTTCAATAAAAGACATACAAGATATATTAAAAGAACCGGCAGGTGCTTTATATAGAGACGCACAAGTGCAAACTATAAAAGGTTTAACTGAATTAGTTTTTAGAGGATTAAAAAACAAAGTAGCTAGAGAGGCTCAAGGTACAGGTCCTGAGTCTAACGCTGTCATTAGAGACTTAGCAGATGGAAAAAATCCGCGTATGGCTCAAGTTATTTTAGACGCTCCTAACAGACCAAAAACTTTAAGTAGTATAGAAAAAGTATTTACGGCTTTTTCTAATTACGCTAGAGACCCAGAAGGTTTTAGAAAACTATATCCAGATGTTGCTAAGTTTATAGAGGCTGAGTCTATTAAAATGTCTGAAGCAGAAGCTGCTCGTGGTAAAGCTGAGGCACCTACATTTAAAAAAGCTCCTAAAGCTAATATGAAAATCGCCGAAGCTAGTGGTGCACCAAAAGGTATTAAGATAGAAAATATTATAGATGGGGTTACAGGTAAATCGTTCCGCAGTACACAAGGCGACATTTCATTATATGATGTAGCTAGGTTAGAAGGATTTTTAGGGCAGGCTGAAACTCTCGCTAAGTATTTACCTAAAAATTTACCAGAAATATTAAGGGTGAAAGAAATACTTGCACAATCATTTGGTATTACTAGTAGAGGTACTGGTAACAATGTTGGTGTAGATAATAGAAAAATAACAACCGATGGTGATTTGATGGCAAACAATCCTAATAGTAAAAATCAAATCAAAAGAATAATTGATAATCTTGGTGAAAAATACGCGGGTGAAATTTTTGATAATATAAAGCCTGGCGATTTTATGACAGACGCTCAACAGAAAAAAGCGTTAGAGAGATTTCAAAAAACAGGTGATTTAAAAGATCTTAAAAAATATATTAATGCTAACGACAACGCTTTTAAAGCTGACGCTTATTACGCTTTTGGCGTAGCAAAACAAAAGTATTTATACGATTCAAAAACACCTGCTGAATTTGAAACTAGAGCAAGGTTTATATATGATTTAGCGGCCGCAAATACTAGCGCTATAAAAGGTTATGGCAGACAGTTTGTTCCTATTATGGCTGTTAAAAAAACCGCATCACCAGGTGTTCTTAAACTAGAACATTTGAAGTCTTCGTTAGAGCAATCAATGGCTGAAGCAAAGGCTATAGTAGAAGGTAAGTGGGCTAAAGACGGTAGAAAAATAATGAACGATTATCAAGGTATTATATCGTTTAAAAAATATTTAGATGTTATAGATAAGCTAGGCGGTACAACTAACACAGCTGGTTTGTCTCGTATGGTTTTAGATTTAAAAGAATTAAAAGATTATGTAACTGTTGAGAGCGGGTTTAAACAAACCTTGTATGATAAGCTAATGCAGAAAAACGCACAAAAGCTAGGACAGTCAATTAGAAAGCTAGAAGCACCACAGTTACAAGACGCTATGGCTCGCATGGGATTAGAGCCAAGCAGACCAAATATTGAAATAGCTAAGTATGAATTAGCTAATCCAAAACAAACTAAACAGTCGTATGAAGCTAATAAAGCTTTAGCTAAAAAGTCTGGTACGTTATCACAAGTTGATCTTAGTAAGTCTGAATTACTAAACAACATGTCTAATAGAGACAAGGCTTTAGCTCTTGCTAGAAAACTAAGTAAGCCAAGTAAAGGTATTAGCGTCTATGACTTTGACGATACATTAGCTAGATCTAAATCTAACGTGCTTTATGAGCTACCTAATGGAACTAAAGGTAAATTAAATGCTACAGAGTTTGCTAAGCGTTCTGAAGCCTTAGAAGCTCAGGGAGCAAAATTCGATTTCTCTGAGTTTAGCAGAGTAATTGATGGGAAGCCCGGGCCCTTAATTCCAAGGATTAAAAAAGCTATAGGAAAGTTTGGCAATGAAAACATGTTTGTGTTAACAGCTAGACCTCAAAATTCTGCTAAAGCTATACATAGGTTTTTAAAAGGAATAGGTGTTGATATACCTCTAAAAAATATTACTGGTTTAGCAGACGGTAGTCCTACAGCAAAGTCAAACTGGATATTAGAAAAAGCAGCTAAAGGTTATAATGATTTTTACTTTGTAGATGACGCTGTTAAAAACGTAAACGCTGTTAAATCTGTACTAGATGTTATAGATGTTAAGAGTAAAGTTCAACTAGCTTTACAGCAAGTAGATCTTAATAAAACGTTTAATGAAATAATAGAAAACAAAACAGGTATAGGTGCTAAGAAAGTTTTTGGTAAAGCTAAAGCAGAAGTAGTTGGTAGAGGAAAAGGTAGGTTTGATGTTGTTGTTTCTCCTGGAGCTGAAGACTTTATGGGACTAATGTATAAGACTCTAGGTAAAGGTAAAGTTGGAGAAAAACAATTAGCTTTTTATAAAAAATATTTGACAGATCCTTTTGCTAAAGCAGAGGAAATGATTTCTAAAGATCAAGTTACATTAGCTCAAGACATAAAGGCATTAAAAAAGAGTTTAGGTGTTGTTCCTAAAAATCTTAAAAAGACTAATGATACTGGGTTTACAAATGAAACCGCTGTTAGAGTTAGGATATGGACAAAGATGGGTGTTGAAGTTCCTGGTTTAAGTAAAATGGATTTAAAAGACTTGAACAAGCTAGTTAAAGATAATCCAAAGCTTGAAGCGTTTGCTGATCAATTATTATTGGCTACTAAAAATTCTGGTTGGGCACCACCTAAAGCCGACTGGTTAAGTGGTAACCTAACTTTAGATGCTAGAAATTTATTAAGAGATGTAAAAAGATCTGAATACTTAGAACAATACGGTTGGACAGAAAATGTTAATCAAATATTTAGCGAAGCTAATTTAAACAAATTGCAAGCTGCTTTTGGTAAAAGTTATAGAGATGCGCTTGAAGGTACTATAGCTAGAATGAAAACTGGTAGAAACAGAAAAGTAAGAAACAATATAGAAAACAAAGTGCTTGATTATATTAACAACTCTGTTGGTGCTATCATGTTCTTAAACACTAGATCTGCTGTGTTACAAACTATATCTTCTATTAACTTTGTTAACTGGACAGATAATAATCCTATGGCTGCAGGTAAAGCTTTAGCTAATATGCCTCAGTACTCTAAAGACTTCTTAAAATTAATGAACTCAGATTATTTAGTTTCTAGACGTAATGGATTAAAATTAAATATATCAGAATCTGAAATAGCTGAGTCTGGTGGAGGTAGAGGTTTAATAAACTACATGTTAAACAAAGGTTTTGTTTTTACTAGATACGCTGATAGCTTTGCTATTGCTTCTGGTGGAGCTACGTTTTATAGAAACAGATTAAACACTTATAAGAAAAGAGGTTTATCTGAAAAAGAAGCAGAGCTAAAAGCATTTAGAGATTTTAGAGAGATAGCTGAAGAGTCTCAACAGTCAAGTAGAACTGATAAGATAAGTCAACAACAAGCTGGTGATTTAGGTAGAGTTATATTAGCATTTGCTAACACACCTATGCAGTATATGAGAATACAAAAGAAAGCTTATTTAGACTTAGTAAACGGTAGAGGTAATTGGAAAACAAACGCTTCTAAAATAATTTACTATGGGTTTATACAAAACCTAATGTTTAACGCTATACAAAATGCTATGTTTGGTATTGCGTTTGGTGATGACGAAACAGATGAAAAGCTTATGAATAAGTCTGGTAGAGTTGCAAACGGTATGGCTGACTCTTTGTTAAGAGGTATGGGATTATATGGTGCTACAGCATCTATGATTAAAAACACATTAATGAAGATAAAAGAAATAAGCGAGAAAGATGGTAAAAAAGCTTATGATGCAGCTATATTTGAAGTGTTAAACGTATCACCTACTATAGGTTCTAAAGCTAGAAAATTAAGAAACGCTGCTATATCTGCAGAGTATGGAGCGTTTGATGATATGGAGTTTAGTTTAGATAACGAGGCTTACATGGCTTTAGCTAACGTAATATCTGCAACAACAAACGTACCTATGGATAGAGCTTTAAAGAAAGCTAGAAACATAGATGGCGCTTTGTTTGATGATGTAGAAATGTGGCAAAAAATATCCATGCTTATGGGTTATCAAGACTGGGAGTTAGGTATAACCAAAGAGTCGGATAAAAAGAAAAAGAAAAAGAAATCAGTTAATAATATAGAAGATTGGGAATAAGTTATGGCAAACAAAATAAAAAGAACAAAGATCAGTGGACCTTGTAAAGCTGCTGCAAAAAAGAAATTTAAAGTTTGGCCTAGTGCTTATGCTTCAGGTTGGGGTGTAAGATGTACTAAGGCTGGTGGTCCTGGTAAAATGGGTAAATCAAAGAAAAAATAAAATGAAAAAACAAAAAACAACTGAAGAGATATTAGCTCAAATAGAAATTGATAAAATCAATGCTAAGAGCACGGCTAAAGAGATTGCGTCTAAACATTTAGGTAAGCACGCTATAAATTATATAACTGTTTTAGTTGTTATTGGAGTTATTAGTTCTACTCACTTAGAAGGTGGAGCGCTCACAGCTGTAATTGGTTTAGTATCTACCGCGGCTATGGCTATGATAGGTATATTACAACACATCGTTGGAGCTAAAGAAAAAGAAGATAAACCTGAGATTGAAATTATAAAAAATCTTATATTACAATTAGGTGATAAACAAGACGATCCAATGCAGGTAGATGTAACAGACACTGATGTAACTGTAACAAAAGGAGAAAGTAAAGTAACAGCTAGTAAGAAAAAATAATGGCAAATAAAATTAAAGGAGGCGGTACTAAAAAAGTATGCTTGCCATATGCTAAATGGAAAAGCATGAGCAAAGAAGAGAGACAGAAGGTTATTAACGCTAAGAAGTCTGCAGCTGCTAAAGGTAAGTATAAAAGATCTAGCAAATCAAATGTAAAAGGTGCTCGTAAAAAAGGAGCTACGCTACGTGATTGGTTTAAAAAAGAAAAATGGGTTAACGTAGCTACAGGTAAACCCTGTGGAGAATAAAAAGGAACAAAGATAAAATGGGCGTACCATACCCAACAGTTCCTATAAAAAGAAGGGAGGCGTTTAGCCTCCCTTTTTTATTAACCGTCACAAGCAATACAGTCTTCACTCATTGCCTTATCAGCTATATCACCTCGTAAAACAGATTCTGTTCTAACATAATATAAAGTTTTAATACCTTTTTTCCAAGCGTCTAAATGAACCTTGTTAATCCATTTAGGTTGTGCTGTGCTAGGAAAAGCTAGGTTTAAACTAACTGATTGATCTATATACTGCTGTCTTATTCCGGCTTGTCTTATTAGTTCTAGTTGGTTTATCTCTTTAAATGTTTTGAATACTTCTTTGGTATCTTCGTCTAAACCTTCTATATCTTGAACCGAACCACCGTCCGCTAAAATTTTGTCCCATATATCTTTTGTGTTTAATTTAAGTTTACTTAATACTTTAACTAGTGTAGGATTCTTTCTTATAAATGTTCCCTTTGCCGATTGTTCCGTGAAAACATTTGCAGCCCACGGCTCAATACCCGGCGACACATTCCCACTAAGCTTGCTGTTGCTAACAGTAGGTGCAATAGCACGAAGATGAGTGTTGCGCATACCAGTACCAACACACCATAAAGGCTCACCAAAAATTTCTGCCAGATCCATTGAAGCACGCTCAGACTCAATTTTAATTTGACTAAAAATCCTTCTAGTCTCAAACTGAGCAGGTAGCCCTTCAAACGATAATCCTTTTTCTTGTAAGTAGGTATGCCAGCCCAATACTCCCAGCCCAAGCGCACGGCCTTTTTCTGCTGATCTAACTGAGTTTTCAAAACCAATTTTGCCTTTAGCTTTTTGTATAAACTCTTCAAGTACACCGTCAAGAAACCATATACTATTATATATAATATTTGTATTCTTCCATTCTTCATATTTAGCTAAATTTAAAGACGACAAGCAACATATAAAACTATGGCTCTCGTCTGTATGTAGTGTTATCTCTGAACATATGTTTGTCATATGTACTTTTAAACCGTTGTCTTTGTAAGCTGTTGGGTTCTGCTTATTTGTATTTCCTTTAAAT
>TARA_R100001480_G_scaffold3244_4_pt1 | contig 15388 bp, 12 predicted proteins | sample TARA_R100001480 | Tara Oceans TARA_R100001480 (sample SAMEA2622212) | marine metagenome | biome: marine biome (ENVO:00000447); feature: mesopelagic zone (ENVO:00000213) & marine oxygen minimum zone (ENVO:01000065); material: "saline water (ENVO:00002010), including plankton... | reverse complement strand
AAACCTGCTTGTTTCATTTCTTGTGATGTATAAGGAAAATCATTAACTCTATAATTTGAAGTACCTGTGTACATTTTTCTTTCTATATCAAATACTTCTAATAAATCAGGATGAAACTCCTCAGTAAACAGATTATCTAATGTACTAGCTGGTAAATTTTTTAAACCATCTGCTTCTAAATCGTTGTATAAATCTATAGCTCCTGATATATAATCCATTAACCTTAGACCAACTTTTTCTTTACTTCCATTTAAACCTAAAACTAAATCTCTTGTAAGTTTTTGTACAACATCATACTCTAAATTGCCATGAGATAAATCATTAGTCATAAATGTAATTAACGCATCTTTTCTAATTTGTTGCATTACAGTAAGACCTTCTTCTACTGTAACTGCTGGTTCAAATAATATATTTAATAAAGCATCTTTAGCTTTAATAACATCTTCTATAGAATTATATTTACTCACCTTGTTTAAACAACTTTGCTATTTCTTCAACAAGTGGTGCGTATTCTTTTTTAGTTACATTAACGCCTCGTTCAGCATTGTATTCCATAAATGTTTTTACTTTGTATTTTTCTGCCATTATCTACCTAGTAGTTTCAATGCAGTTCGTACAGCATCACTAAAATTAATTTTTGGTGGTACACCAGGAATTACTGGTGAATGACCTGCTGATTTTTTTTGTTTATTTACTTGTGCTTCTAACATTTGTTTAACTCTAGCGTATGAAACATTCTGTGCAGATACTGGTACTTGTGTATAATAGTCTTCGTTTACTTGTGGTGTTGCTCTAGTAACTGGTAGACTGTCAGGAACAAATGTCTCACTAGGTGCTGGTATTCCTCTGTCTGGGTCTTGTGGTTCTGAAGTTGTAGGTTCTTCTACTTTATCAATAAGATTTAATTCTGCTTCTAATCTTTTTACTAAGCCAGGATAATCTTCCCTATCGTTATCTGATATTGTATTATCCCACGCTTTTTTTATAGCATCCATATCACCACTAGCTAAAGTAGTATATATTTTTTTTGATTTTAAATTTTCTGGTCTGTTGTATGTTCCCACAATCATAGCGTCATATTGACCTTGTGTTAATACAACATTATAATTTTTCATTCTTTGATTAACAATTCTTTCAATCTCTTCTAAATCAGCTAACAATAATTCATTAGCTTTTTCTTCTGTAATAGTATCGCCTAATTCAAATTGTTCACCACCACTTGTATTACTATGACCATATCCAATAGATATTGATTGACCATCTCTGTATGCTTCTAATTGCAGTGTTTCTTCTGCTTTAATTATTTCTATTGCTTCTTGTGTTACATCCATTATGTTAACCTCTGTACTGGTTGCGATTCAGCAGTTTTTAATCCTGCTAGATTTCTCTGCATTCTATAGAATGTGTCATCTTCTATATCTGCTTGTCTTTGTAATTCTTCTCTAGGTTTAAAGATTTCATCTAATACATCTTGTCCACCTTCTGAAAGTATACTTACATCTGGTTCTTCTGCTTCCATACCAGGTGTTTGTATAGCTTGACCTGTTGTAATATCATAACCTAATGTTGGTGCAGAACCTGCTCCTAGTCCTGTTAGTGATTGTTTAAATTGTTCTACTGGTCCTTCAACTAATTTACCAGTTATGTATTGTTTTTCGTAATCTGACAATGGAGCACCTTTTCTAGCTTCTGCTTTCTTTTTTAATTCTTCTACATACTCATCCAGTGCTTCATCTCCAAATGTATATCCACCACCTAATCCACCTAAAGCAGCAGCTTGTGTAGTTCCTGCTAATAATTTTATTCCTGCTGTCCATGAAAATGTACCACCATTATTCATACTAAATTCCATAGCTGCTTTCAATCCTTTAAGAAACTCATCATCTATCTCTGCACCTACAGTTTTATTTAAATCTATAAGACCTGCAGAAGATAATAAATTTTTAGTTTGTACTCTAAGATATGGTGTTAGTTGCCTTGCTTGTGCTCCTACATCTGTAGGAAAATATATATATTTATACGCAGCACCTGTTCCTAGTATTTCTCTTCTTTGTGATTGCCATTCATCACTTGTTAAAAACTCTTCAGCAGATATATTCTTTACAACTGGTCCTTCTTCTGGGTCAGTTATTCCTGTTTCTACTTCATATTCTTTTAAGTAGCCATTACCTAATGGTGTTTTATTTGTTGTAGTGGCTGTGTCTAATATACTTTCTATTCTTACATAAAAATCTTCATCTATAGAGCTATTATTACCTGCTCCTTGTCCACTGCCTACACCACCAAATGGTCCTTGTGGTACAGTAGTTGTTGTCGTGTCGTATGGTCCTGGCATATTATCCTTCTAATCCAAATCTAGTTAATTCGTAAGCAAATACTTTATCAAATATTACCAAAAATTTAGGATTATTTCTTCCTATTTCTTGTGCTTTAGTATACAACTGATTACGCACTTCTTGTGCTTGTATTGAATCATCTCTGCTAATCCATCTCATAGCATCTTTTTCTATAGGATAACCTCTTTTATCTGCTACTGCATCTATAGCTTGTGCTCTGTAGTTAAGATACAATGCTATCTCATCTCTGTTATCAAAGTTATTTAACCTAGGGTCTTTAATAGCTCTTTGTAAATAATCTATTAACACATCATTAGGCACTCCTGTTTCAAAATCAGAACCTAATACTTTATTTAATTCTGCAGAATTACCATAAGCCATAGGAAACATTTGTGCTAAATCTGCTTCTATTAATGCAAACTTAGCTTTTTTCCTAGCAACTCTTTCACCAGCGTCAGTAGTTGTATTGTCTATAACTTTAGACCAGTAATCTTTTGTTGCTACCTCTATTGAACTAGCAAGAAATGTCTGTGTTGATACATAAAATTCATCTGGGGTTTTAGGTGAAAATAATCCTAAATTAGATATGTAGCTAACACCACCATACTCAACATTACCCTCGTCTAATCCTGGTGCAAACAATACTAACACTGGTCCATAATCTGCAGCTAGTTCTGGATTGTCTAATACAAAATCATATTCTGGTGTAGTTCTTGGCAAGATACCACCTTCAGATATATTTTTACCTTTTATCTGTAATGCAGTAGAAGTAAACCCTTCTGATAAATCTCTGTTATCTAATCCTAATAATTTAGCTACTTCTAATAAAGCATAGAACTCACCTTGTGGTCCTAGTGTCATTACATACTCATCTTTTATATCTTGATAAAAACCATGTATGACTGACAACTCTACAAAGTTGTTATATACCAAACCACTATCTTCACCCTTTGAACCATACCATTCTGCAAATGCAACTTCGTTACCTTCTATTGCGTACAATACAGATAATCTAGGTATAAATGGATTTACAAATCTATCCCATGCTTTTAATTGAAAGAAGTTAGCTGCTAGTGTCATAGCTACAGTTTCTAATGCTTCTTGGTCATCTGCTAAATCTGGTCTTAATATACCTGCAACTTGATAAGCTGTGCTAACAGATGATAACCATTGGTCTTCGTCTAATCCTGCTGTGTCTAAATTAGTAGCTACTTGGTTTAATAAGTTTTTACCAACTGATGGTATTGTAGTTTCTAGCAATATTCCTGGTATATCTTCTAATGAATCATACCTAGCACCTGTTAATTCAAACCCACCAAACACATACTTTTCTAAATTCTTTTTAGCTTTAGGTTTATCTCTTACCAATATTCCTGTAGGTAATGCTAATGCAGGTCCTACTGGTGGAAACAATCCACCACCACCTACATTTAACGCACTAAGTGGTATACCTCTTTTAGCAATAATTTTAGAATCAGCAAGTGCCATATCATCTGTAAACGCACCTCTACCTTCAGACTTTACATAATCTTCAAATGGTGTTCCACCTACAGGAACAATAAGATATTTTTCACCTGAAGGGTCTTCATATATAAAATTATGTTCTAGTCCTTTTCTGTAACCAAATCCAATTTGTGCTATAGCTTTAGGATTAGCTAAACCTAAATTGTAATATCTACCTAATACTTCACGCCATGCTTCAAAGAATGCGAAACCTACTCTATATGCTTGTGAAAAAAACCCTCGTTCTGTTAAGTTATACAGTAACCTAGAGTGCAACTCAAAAGCATACTCTACAGCTCTTTCATGCAAATCTTCCATAGACATTACTCTTGGTGTAGATGCAGATTTTATATCTGACAAATCTAACATAGATTGATAATCACCACTAAATGTTCTGTCTAGTATTGGATTGCTTTGTGGTTTTAGTAATTTAACTACACCTGCTTTTTCATCTACTATTGCTTTAATTCCTGCTGTTTGTAATACATCATTTCCAATAACTGCACCAGCTCTAGGTAATGTTATAGCTACATTAGGTTTTAATATTTTTTTGTTAGAACCTATAAGTAAATCTTGACCTGCTCTTCTTATTACATCTACTGCACCTGCAGTATTACTTGGTATAGCACCTTGGTATCCAGCAGTAGTTATATTACCAATAGCTTTTTGGTCTCCTAGTATTGCTATGTATTGTGCTTTAGCAAGAGCTTCATCTGTTCCATCAACTACTTGTGCAGCAACACCTTTTTTAACTTTTATAGAAACATCTAAATTTAATTTACCATTACTTGTATCTACCCAACCACCTAACACATGGTCTTCTTTTTTAAGTAATGTTTTATTTTTAAGAATAAAATCTTCTATTTGTTTTCTAGTTACAGGTGTATCTAAAACAACTTCTTTTGTTTTGTATGGTGATACATAATAACCAGGTATGTTTGTATTTTTGCTTCTTCCTAAATCTATACTCCAACCTTCTGGATTAGCTTGTATATATTCGTAAGCTCTATCTATAGCGTCCTCTACATCTGCTTTTTTTCTAAGTATTGGTCTTGATATTTTTTTACCTAATACTCTGTTTAATGTAGTAATACCTACATCATGTGTTATTTCTCCTTGTGCATTTTTAACTTTTTTAGTTGTCTTGCCTTTTTGTAATTTAACTTTTATTCCTACAATATTTGGTGTAGAACCATCAATACCTAATACTTGAAACAATTCTTTTTTAGTAATAACTTTATCAAATTTACCTTGGTTACTAGCTAAATATTCTATAGCATCATCTACTAATGCTTCTGCATTTACACTGTCATCTAGTGCATTAGTTACAGCTCTTACAAGTAATTCTTTGTCTGGTATAGACCCATTAATAATTGCTTCAGATTTATTTACAGAAAAATTATAAACACCTATTTTATCTCCATCATCACCTAGTCTGTAGTCAGCAACAGCAGATTGTTTTTTAAATACTTTAAGTTCTGTATTATATAAATTTAAATCAAATACAAGCTCGTCATTAAATGTATCTATTCTTTTTAATGATGTAATTTGTTTTTGCCCATTATCGCTATATGCAATTATTGATAGTGAATCACCATTATCAAATACTTTTACTGGCACTGTTCTTTCTGTTACAGCTATATCTGGTGCTAAATCTTTTATAGCGTTGTATTCTTTTTCTACCATTTTAAATATATCATCACTTAATTTAACTGATGATTCTGGGTCTTTATGTGCTGCCATAATTTTGTTCAGACCTTGCTTAGATGTAAATGGTATACCTGCTTCTATAAAATGTTCGTATGCTTGTTTAAACAAAGGCACTCTAATCAAGTCTGCTTCCATTTGTGCAGTAGCAAAAAACAATGAGTCTAATCCTCTTTGATACGCAGTTCTTTCATCTAACTCAGGTTTCATTTTAGGAACTTGATTAGGCATTTTACTTTGATTTTTTAAAGTAAGTTTTTTAATTTTTGCATTATATACAGCTAAATTTTCTGGTGTCATAGAATCAGTGCTACGCAAATCTATTCTACCTACTTTACCTGTAGCTATTATTTCTATCATGTCTGCACTACCACCAGTAAAGTTATTTATACTTTGTACATAATGTTTAGATAAAGCAGCATAGTCTTCTGGTTTAGTAACAATAGGTAATGTTCCTTTTGCATACAAGTTTCTTGATTGCATCATCTTGTTAGCATCTTCTATAATAGTTTGTACTGCTGGTGTGTCTTGATAAAACTTAGCAATATCTGTATAGTCTAAACCTTTTCTCATTAACGCTGCTGTTATCATAGCTAAATCATCATCAATGTACTCAAACAAATATTCTTGCACAGCTTCTATATAATCATCTGACAGCTTAAATGCTTGTACTCCATCTGGCATAGGAACATCTTTGCCACCTAACTTATTCATTAATATATATCCTGTATCAGGAAATCTTCTACCAAAAGCAAATGTTGGTGAAGCAGAGGATAAAGATTGTAGTTCAGGTATTCCATATTCTGCATTATCTTGCATTACACCTAATGCTTTTCTTACAGATTGTGGTAATTTTTCATTTAATCCTTGTAACTTTTTATTTTTAAATTCCAATGGTCTGGTTATTTTATATGGACCAACTAAAGATGTTTCAGGTGTGTAACCTATTGCTCTAGCTACAACACCATTTACATCATTAAGTAAGAATCTAAGAAATTTAAATGGACTTCTAAATGCAGACCTAACTCCTAATAACGCTGCTCTAAGGTGTCCATCTACTGTAAGTTTTGCTGGATATGAAAATCTACCTAACAACTGTAATGGATAAAACACACCTCTTACTAATCCAAATGTACCTTTTTCTATTGCTGATAAAACTCCTTCTTGACCTTTAAACAATAATCCTGGGTCTCCTAGTCCTTTAGCTATAGCTGATATTTCTTCACCCATAGGAGTTGATTCATCCCAAAATGTTCCTGGTTTACCCTTTTCAAATGCTTCTCTTGCTTTATTAAAGACTTTATCAATACCTTCTTTTTCTATTAAAGCTGATGCTCTTAGTCTTCTTCTTTGTGATGTAGTTTTAATTATTCCAACTACATCAGGTATTTCTATTGTATAACCTTTAAATTGATTTATTAATTCTATAGAGTTTCTTACAAATTCTTGTGGTACTTCTACACCTTCTACTTGTCCACTAAATTGTTTTTTTGTAAGAATGTCTATTTCATCTACTGGATAAAACTCATCTGTTCTTGATGGTGTTAAAAAATCTCCTACATCATCACTAAACATTCTTGGACCTTGTTTCATTCTTCCAAAAAATTCTGTTATTTCTGTATCAGATAATCCATACAAATATCTAAGTTGTAATGCACCTTCTGTTCTAAGTAAACCATCATAATAAATATCTTGTGCTTTTGTATATAAACCTTCATCTGCTGCAGTATAAAAATCATTAAGAAGTTTGTTTAAACGAGATTCTGGAACTTTAAATACATTACCTACTCTTGAAAACATTACTACAGCTTCTTGTATATTTCTTAAATCCACTTGTCCACGATTAGGCAATCTAACATCAGTACCATTAATTAATTCTTTTAATGTTCCACCTCTTCTACCTGTTGCAGTTATACTGTTATCTAAATCTTTATCACCAAAAGCTCTAATTAAATTATCTGATACAACTTTTGACTGTATTCTAAATTGTCCTGTACTGCCTAATGACGACTTTCCAAACACCATATCTGATACATATTGATTATTAAAACCATCTATAAGATTATCTCTAATAATTGCAGGGTCAGTTGCATCAGATAAAGTCTTTGCAAACTTATGATTAAATCCTGAATTAATCATATTTAAAAATGTAGGTTGTCCAGCTTTGTTAGCTTCTACAATAACAGTAGATAAACCATCAAGTATCTCATCATTGTTTTGCCAAAATTCTGCTACACTTCCACCTTCATCAACAAATCGTTTCATTTCTTTTTGTGCACCAGCAAGAACTTCATCAAACTTTTCTGGAACTTTACCACCTAATCCAACACCTTTTAATGCCATAACAAATGGGTCTGTGTAGTACATAGCTACTAAATTCATAAGTCCACCCATTGTTCCTGCTAAACCTTTGTTAGGTTCAAATGCTATTTTATTTAACTCTTCATCTCTTTCGTCTTCTAATTTGTCTACTAATTTATTTTTTTCTGTTATAGATATTTCACCTGAATCAAATGCTTGTTCTGTTTGTAATATTTTTAAATCGTATAATTCTTGTGTTTCTTCATACATAACATTTTGTGGTGCATACCTACCTGGCATATTTCCTGTAATTAAATAACTACCAAAATCACCTAAGTTAGAAGATATTTGTGCTTTCTCATATCCTTCTCTTAACTTTCTGTTTTGTGCTACTGGCGTAGATTCTCCTAATAAATTAATTAATGGATTATCAGACACATCTTCTGTAACAATTTCATACCAGTTGTTTAAAGCTAGACTTGCTTTTTCTGTTGATGTAAGTTCTCTTTGTAGTTCCTTTTCTTGTATTTTAATTTCATCTAATGTATTTTCTTTTGTTGCTTGTATAGCAGCTTCTATATCTGTTTTCTGTAAATAACCTTCACCATCTGCATCTACTATTCCTTGTGTAGCTAACCAAGATTTTGTGCTTTCATTTAAATCTTTAATTGATTCTGTTGGTGTATCTAAACCTAAAACATTTAACAATGATTCTGCACCTGCATCTGTTAACTTAGATACAGTTCTTGCAAATGCTTGTGCTTGTATTCCTTTTACTTTCCATTCACCTTGGTTTTCATTACGACCTTTTTTTTCAAATTCTATAATATCTTGTCTAGTTAATCCTTTTTCTGCAAGTATCTCTTCTTCTGTTTCAAAATATACATTAGACAAATTATTAACTCCACCTCTTTGTAAAGCATCAAATATAGAATTTAATCCCATAAACAATGTGCCAGTAAATGCCTTGCCACCTTTGTCGTAACCTAAATCTTTTTTTGTTTTATCGTATATTTTTTGATTATTGCGAATTGTTTTTTGTACTTTTTTTAAAAAATCTGTAACAGCATTAGGTTTACCATTAGTTATGTTTACTTGTATAGGTTTAGTTGTTTTGTACAATTCATAATATTGTTGTGGTGTAACATTTAACTCTGCTGCTGAAGCAACTAATTCGTCCATTTCTAATGGTGTTAAATCTTTTAATTGTTGAAAGTTAGCAGTTATAGCATCTATATCTGTATTGACTTTAGTTGCATCTTTTCTTTTGTTATATGCAAGATATTCGTCATGTTTATTGTAGAAGTCTTTATTCCATTTATTATAAATGTTCATTAAAACCTCTGTATAGTTACTGGTGCTTTTTCCTTAATTAGCTCTACAAGTATTTGTGTGTCTGTTCCTACAGGTAAACTAACAACATCTTGTGGTGTACTATCAAATGTTCCTGCTTCATCTTGTCTTTCAGTACCTTTAGAAAATATATCTTCTGGTTTATATTGCATAGCTGCTGCATCTTGTGGTATCAACATATCAGAAGGTGGTGAACCTACTGCAGCTATTTGTTCTTCTTGTTGTGTATAGCCACCAAATTTATCAGAACCTGGAATAGGTTTTAATGTTAAATCTTGATATGCACCATCTACTTTTGGTTTTCTACCACCTGGCATTATTGTCATCCTCATCTGGATTTTCTATTTCAAATCCCATACTTATACTAAACCATATACCAGGTAATGGTGTAGGCAATATAAAAGCACCTAAAGGAACATCACCTTGTGCTAATAAATCTCTGACTATCATAGGGTCTGCATCTACTTCAGGTATATCCCAATCTTCACTATTTATAATATTAAAAAATTGTGCATTTACTTCTGCTGGATTTTTAGCCAAGAGGTCCTCCTAATGGTACTTCTGGTCCAGCAGCTAATTGTTCTGGTGGTAATCCTCCACCTAGTTGTGCAAGAACACTAGCTATATCTGGTTCTGCCTGTGGTATTTGTGGTGCTCCTGCACCAGTTAATGCTGCTTCTTGTGGTGTCATTTCTGGTTCTTCTGGTGTAAAGAATTTATCCAATATACTTGTCATATTTTGTGGATTCTTTCTAATCTCTATAGCTGCCATAGTAGCTTTAGCGTTACCTTGTGCAGCTTGTGCCATTAATGATTCAAATAATACATTTTCTGCTTTTTCAGAGTTTACTCTGTTTTGTATTTGAGATATATTATCTAAACCATCAAGGTTTTCTTGTAGCGTTTGCATATCTATTACACCCTGTTGCTTTAATTGCAAACCTGTAATTATTTTTTGTGGTTCATCAAATCCTGCCATAACACCATATACTCTTCTAGTCTTATACATCTTTGCTATATCTGAACCAGGGTCGTAGGATTCTTTAAATGCAGTGCCTTGTCTAAAACCTGCAATAGGTTTTCTTTGACCACTGTACATAATTTCATCCCATTCAAGTCTTTTAGAATCTATTTCTTCTAACGCATCAGTTAATACTGTTTGATATTCTCTTACATGTAGTGATGCAGACTGTCCTAGTTCTTCTAATCCTCTACCAGTAACAAAAGCATTAGGGCTTTGTCCATCATCTGATACTGGATAAGCAGAACCTAGTCTTAGGTGTCTTTCAAGTCTATCTATTTGTTGAAACAACTGATAAGGTAAATTATTAGTTGGTTTACTAACTTGCGAACCAGGTGTCAAGTAATTGACTGCGAATCTACCTTTTCTATATTGTCCAGATTCTATCTCACCAATGATGTTGGTTTCTGTAAACACAGCATCTTCCATAGCAATAACAGATAGAACATTGATTTTTGCCATATTTGCCATTAAGCCAATTACATGATGGAATTGACTTTGCATTTGGTCAAAGCTGTAACGCTTTGCTATAACAAATCTTGGTCCTGATTTAAGTGGATTAGGAATAAAATCTAAAATAATTTTATTTTCTGGTAAAAATACATAAGTGCCTTCTTCGTCATAATATTCTGCAACTACTTTACCTGTACCATCTGCATTAGCCCAGCCTTCATCATAACTAGACATGTATGCCATAGTGTTATATTCAGTGTTTACTTCATCAAGAATTACATTTTTGTGTTTTGGATACATTTCTGCAAGTGTTTTATGAGGTACTCTTTGTACTACTGCTAACTCTTTTGGTTGTTGGTCTACACCAAAATAACCAGGGTAACACAAGTATGGGTCTCTTATCTCTGCAACAGGATATGGTATGCCATTAGCATCTTTTTTTTCTTTTAATATCCATACAACAAATCCATAACCTGGTAGCCACCTACCTACTTGTGGTAATTGTTTATCAAGTTTTTGCATATCATCATACGCATGTACAATTCTTTCTAGTTTTTCTGCTCTCTTAGTAGCTCTTTCAGAATCTTTATCGTTGTATATATCTACTTTTAAATCTGGTGCTCTACCTAATTTTTGTGCAAATCTTTCTAGTGCAGACATTAACAAATTAGGTGCAGGTAATTGTTTATAATCCATATCACGCATATCTTTGCCTAGTAGTGCTTTTAATCCATCTGCACCACCATTCATTATTGCTCTGATGTTATCTTTGTCGCTTACATAATCAGAGTGCATAGCTCTTAATTCATAAACTCTTGCGTATAACTCGTCTGCTGTTTTCATGTTCTCCAAACATCTATATCTATGTCTAGCCCTGAGTATCCACTAAAGCTAGGTTCATATTCCATACCCATTGTAGCAAGTCTTTCTTTTTGTAAACGCCTTATTGTTTTCATTGGAAACCAACTTGCCATAACTAAGTCAGACTTTTGTCCTACACTTCTACTTTTGTTTTGTGCAGAACTAAAATATACTAACTGACTTGTATATAAGTTTACCTTTTCTTGTGCTTCAAAGCTACGATAAGGTAAATTTATTAACTTCTGTTCAAACAATGGTCTCATGGCTGTAACACCATACACTGGGTCATGCTTGTTACCATAAGTCTGCGTACCTTCTAAAAATATACCATGCTTACCTGAAAACTCACGAATTGATTTATCTTGTCGTATTGCTCTTTGAAAACCATTTTCTTCTATAACCCAATGTGCAAGATTATATTTTTTGTACCATTGTTGAATTATTTCTAATGCTACTGGTATACCACCACCTAAACTGTTTTCCATATCTATCATGTACAACTTGTCTGTGCTTTGGTCATATCCCCATAAAAATGCAGCTTGATACCCTGTAGACGCAGGGTCAAGACCTGCAATTAATCTTACATTGTGTGGTATATGTCCTATGTCTCTGTTTTGGTCTCTACACTCTTCTATTTCTGGTCTATCAAATAAACTCATACCATCTGGCATAGCTACATTAAGATATACCATTTCATAAATAGCTCTACCACCTGTAGTTTCAGCAGCTTTCTTTCTATCCATAAGCCACTTGTATGTTCTTTTTTTAGCCCACAACATACAATCTGTATGTAGCTTTTCATCCCAATCTGTTAAGTTACAAGCTGTGTCGTGTGCTTCTTCTACAATAGTTAGCCATGATTCGTTATCTAACAAGTGTGAATATAAATCGTCATAGTGTTGTCTTGAACCTATAACTACCATAGCTGTATGTTCCTCTTTACGACTAGACAATGTTGTAGTCCACCAATTTCTTGTGTTTTCTCTTGATGCAGGTTGCATAGTAGAACTGTGGTCTTCTATGTCATCAGCAATAATAATATCGCAGTCTCTTGACAAAATTTTACCACCTCTACCTATACCAACCATGGTAGGAGATTTAATACCAGTAACAGTACGAGTACCAACAGTAAAACCATTTTGCGACCAAGACTTACCTGTTCTGCTTGTTGGTTTAAATTTAGGTCCTGGTCCACATATTTCTTCAATTAATAATTCATTACTTTCTAATTGGTCTAATACAGAACTAACTGCATTCTTTGCAATCTCTTCATTACCACCAACCCACAAAATTCTAATATTAGGTTTTGTACATATAAGCCATACAGCAAAGTGTATTAACAAATCAGTCTTACCATGTCTAGGTGGGGATAATATCATTTGCTGATTACCCTGTTCAATAGCTTCTAATATAGAATTAATCCACTTGATGTGAAAGTCTGGTGTTTCGTATGGGTCTCCTGTTTCTGTTTGAAAATATCTATCTCTAAAATCTCTAAAATCTTCTAATGATTTTTCTGCTACTTGTGGTAACTCCCAAGTTTTTCTAGCTTCTTCTTCTTCTAAATCTTCTATGTATGCTTGATACGCCATTGATACTGCAGCTATAGAAGTATCTAATATTTTAGCTACATCTTGTATTGTTGTTTTTTGGCTAAGTATATCTTTACCTAAACCTGATTCTTTTAAATCGTTATATACAACACCTCTACGACTTTGTACATTTTTTTTGCTAGGTATAATTAAATCTTCTTCTTTTTGTTCCCACTGAATACCTTTTGCTTTTGCCCTTTTCTTTTGTGTTTGTATTCTGTTAGCACACCTATCACTACAATATTTTCTACGCTTACCACTAAGCACTCTTTTACATCCTGCTGCGTAACAGAGTTTATTTTTTTCCATAATTTTTACAATCTTTGTTAGTACACTTCATGTCCTTTTGTGGTAGAAGGTCTCCACCACAACGAGGGCATTTAATAATCAATTATTTTTTTCGTTTAGCTTTATTTTTTTTACTATTAGGAAAACCTTTTTTCATCTCACTATAATTTTTTTTACTTATAGTAGAGTTTTTTTTGGACCTACTAGTACCAGCTTTTTTTCTTTTGTTCATGTTGTAATATAAACCTTTTTTAGCTGCCATAATACTCCTTACCACATTTTGCAAGACCAGTACCTAGGTGTAGTCTTGTCTTTTGCTGTATCGCATTTGTGCCTTGCACGAAACGATTTTCTTGCTTCTGCGTTATCTTTGCGTATTTCCATGTTTGGGTCGCCAAACATAACTTTTTTAACTTTGTCTCCATCTTTAACAAAGACTTTAAATTTTTTACGCCCATGTCCAGGTTCGCCTTTACTAATCCTAGAAGGACTATTAAGTTTTACTGACTTACCTTGATACTCTGGCATAACTATTTACCTATTTTCTTCATAGCATTTTCATGTGCTTTAGTAAAAGTAGCACCACGCTTCATACTGTTTGTCATAAATTGTATATGTTTTTTTGTATGATGCTTACTATGTTTTTTCATAGTTTGTTGTTGTCTCGTAGTTAAACTAGAAACATCAACTCCCTTAATTTTTTTCATTTTCTTTTTTTCTTAGAAGGTTTCTTTTTCTTCTTCATACCATAACCATAACCTTTTGGCATATTATCTCCTAACTATATTTCTTTATAATACCACAAAACTCCACTTGCGTGGAGTTCTGTTCGTACAGTCGTGTCCACAACTGTTATGAAAGAAAATGAATTACACAAATCACTTGACTACAAAGTCTTATATGATTTAGCATATTTCTTTTCTAATTGTATCCTCATACAATACCTAGGACTTTCCTAGGTGTGTATAGTGTAATGTTGCCCTCGCACTATAGTGTAAAAAAATTTTTTTTATTGACAGTCAGTACAAAGACCTTCAGTTAGTTCGTCTTCCCAAAAAGGATTCCAACACTTATCACAATCTTGTACATGTATATCCATGGGGTTATTGTAACAGTCTTACCCATCACTTGCGTGATGGGCTGACTGAACAAACAATCAGGAGGTATCCTGAAAAGCTACGAATGTAGCTACACAATTATACCATAAAATAAATATAAACAAGTAAAACTAGGGGGTCGCAGACAGGGCGTAGGCGAAAGGAGGAAACTCCTACTATGATACGCAACCCCCTAAAATAATACTACCATTAAATTTTGTGGTATGATAAGATACAGATAACAAGCAAGAGGTTCTTCCTGCTTTAAGAAAAGGACCTTTGACAATACATCAGTAAATAAAGTGGATTAGCAGGACCATGGTAACTAGCGTAATAGGCTATTATTCCACATATTTAAATGCTACTTATTTTAGTTCATTCTGGTTTTGGGAGGGAGTGGCACAGGGTTAGCTGTACATACCTCTAGTACACTAGATATTGTATACACAATATATAGTGTTATCTGGTACACCACTATATGTAGTACCACTATATCTTGTACCTACTTAACAGAATATATTTAGAGGGTACATCAATAGTAATTAAGGGGTGCACATTAAACCCCCCCAACTAATGTTACTTATATTATTGACTACCTCACTGTATAATTATTGTACTTTGTTTCTGTGTGTTTAAACAATGTACTAACTATGGCTAGGTATGTATAGGTTATGTACTGGTTTTAAAATAAACAAACAGGAGATAGCCCATTAATTAATATCTAAATAAATCTAAAAGAAATACCTTGTTTAAACTGTGAGTTCTGTATACTGGTGTTAACAAACAGAGGAGATACATAATGAGATATTCACAAACTAAGGTGCTTGTGAATTTTGTATCAACAAACAATGAAGGAGATAAATAATGAAATCACGA
>TARA_R100001480_G_scaffold122645_1_pt1 | contig 15552 bp, 27 predicted proteins | sample TARA_R100001480 | Tara Oceans TARA_R100001480 (sample SAMEA2622212) | marine metagenome | biome: marine biome (ENVO:00000447); feature: mesopelagic zone (ENVO:00000213) & marine oxygen minimum zone (ENVO:01000065); material: "saline water (ENVO:00002010), including plankton... | reverse complement strand
ATCTATCCATATCTCTAGGTACTGATCTATTTCTATCGTAAATTGGATTTAAATCACTAGGTTTGTAAGATGAATTAGTCTTAGTAGTAATTAAGTCTTCTATTATATCTTTACCAACGTAATTACCTGTTGTGTCACCTACAATGTCAAATGCAGTAAATATTATATCTTTCATTTCTTCCATTCTAGCTCTACCTAATTCTGCGTTTCTATCTCTACTACCTGTAGAAGATGTGCCACTACCAATAGTAATAAATTTAGGTATGTTACCTTGTGACATAAATTTTTCTATTGTTGGTAGTGAATTCATAATGTCTCTAGATAATTGTTGTGCAGCCATCGTTTTATCACTGTCAGAAATAGTATCTTCACCTTCCTCAAAAAACATTTGGTATCCTACTGGGCGCGCACTTTGGTTTATAACTGGTTCTATACCTAATTTATCTTCACCTAATAATCTTTTATTAGATTCTATTATTAATTCTCTTTTTAATTTTGCTAATCTTCCCATTTTAGTATTTTTTATATTTAAATTTTATTTTAGCTAAACAATCCATAAAATCGCGCATATCACCCATTTTCCGATCAGTTGGTCTTCTCATATCATTTCCAAATTTTATATCATTCCCAATTCCCACAGGTCGTGGTTCAGGTGGTGGACCTATTAATCCACTAATACAAATTTCCATTCCTTTACAATCATTTTGATATGAATTTGGCATAGGCTCATCAAAACCTATTTGAGTACACGCACATTGAGTTACACAGAAGTCTTCTTTTCTAAGACTCGGTGTAAATTCCAATTCCTCACACATCAATTCATATGTTTTTGGTCCAACTATACCATCCACTTTTAAAACTACACCGTATTTTCTTTGGAATTCCTCTACTGCTTTTTTGGTTTCTTTTCTAAATAAACCATCACATTCTCTATAGTCTTTCATACAACCCTCTAAGATACCACCCCCTTCTTTGGGTACATTAAAACCATTATTATCTAAAAGATGTTGTATTTTTTTAACCATATCTCCATTAGATCCATTTCGTGCATGTTTAATATTACACTGTATCAAACAGAAGTCATTGTCACCTCTATCTATTTTACCCACACTACTTTCTTGTAATAAGGATTTCTCTTCAACAATTAAATTAGATAATAATTTTTTATTTGCTTCTTCGATTAATTGTCTTTTTAATTTTTCTATTCTTCCCATTTTATTTTTTTATATAAATATGTCAATATTATTATTAATTAGTTTTTATCGTATCAAATAATTTATTTAAAAATACCCTATAAGTATTAAAATTAGTGTAAGGTTCACCTTCTGCACCTGATAAATGATTATCTTTACCTATAAATTCATTTTTTATTTTTTTATTATGTGTTGTTTCAGTTGTTAAATCAAAGTAAGGGATTTTTTTTAATTCAGATTGTATTTTTAATTCATTATTAAATAAAAAATGATTGTCGAATTGATTTTCATAGTCAATAACTGGCATTGTACGGACACCACCGTTAAACATATACTTTTGTAAATCATATAAGTTTGGCATATTTAACCCATTGATAATAAATTTTATATTAGGAAAAAGTATTTTTAAATTATCAATGTAAACCATATAATTATTCACTAAATTTTTATAAAATTCTTTTTTATTAATACTTTCTTTTTTATTATAAACTTTAAAATAATAATTATACTCCACATCAACCTGTCCAAACTTCATTATAGAAAAAGTATTAACATCACTATTAGAAGGTTGAGTTTGTTTTAATATTTTCTCTATTGTTTTTGAATAATCTAGAGTACTATCTGTATTTGTCAACCCTTTCATTGAAGCTGAAGATTTATAATTATTATATAATTTAATGTTATCAATAGATAAAGATTTATCTCTGAAAAAACATTTAGAGTGAGAATCCCCAAATATATGAATTTCATATTTTCTTTTAGTATCTATATTACTATCAATCTTAATCATCAAATTAAATTTTCTCAATATCTAAATATTTTGCTCCTCTACCTTTATCCTTTAAAGTTATTTCTTTTTCATGTGGATAAAGAATATTGTTATTTAATGTCTCCATTACATCTACTTCACTTTTAGGTACTTTAACAGTTATTAAATATGCATCTTCTCCTTGTCCGTGTCCGTATATACTACCTCTATTGTAATGGTTATTAATTAAGTCTGTTCTGTCTTGCGAATAATGACTACCTAACTCATCGTAATTTATTTTATTTTCATCATCTAAATAAAGTACTCTATATAGAAATAATTCTTCTGGTAAATCTTTTACCCACGTAATTAATTCTCCTAATTCTTCTGATGCAATTTCTGGTGGAGTACCCATATCCCCAAAAGATTGTAATAGTGATTTATGTTCATCACCAGTTAAATCTTGTGTAGATTCAGTAATACTATCTCTCCAATCACTCCATTTCTCTTGATATTCTTTTTCCCTTATAAAATCATCATCTGGAATATCTAAATCTGGATTTATAAGTTTTAAATGTTTTCTTTTTAATTTATCTGTATACATTGCCCATAAAAAATCAATCTCTGTGGTTTGTGTAATATTATTACCTACAGGAAACATAATTTGATTGTCACCTACCGCATACGCATTATCTACATATTTCTTAAATTTCCTTTTTTCATCTTCAAACAACACTGCTAATTGAAATTTACCAAAAGGTGTTGTTGCAAAAGTAATAGTATTCATCTTCCTATAATATGATGGGTCAACACGGACATCCCTATGGAGTACATTATGGTGTATGGTCCTAGGTATCCAAGTAGGTCCCTCTATTTCGATTTTAGTTTGTTCGTCCATCCTATTGGCAACATTATTTAAAAATCTAATTTCTTTACTATCAATTCTTTTATAGAATGGTACGTTGGTGTCAGTACTTAATACGGTAATACCTTTATCCTTAAATATTTCCTTATTTTGTTCTTCACCATAGTTTAAATGTTTTTCTCTCCAAGTATCATACAGGTGTCGTTCTGTTATAATTGCATCATCTGGAATATCAGGTAAACCTGGATTCACAAGTTTTAATTGTTTTCTTCTTAATTTATCTTTATACATTTCCCATAAAAAAGCACTTTCTCTGGCTTGTGCAATACTATTACCTGTAGGAAACATTATTTGGTTTTCACCTACTGCATACATATCATTTACATATTTCTCGAACCTACTGTGTCTATACTCATTCATAAATCCAAAATATTCAAATTTTCCGAAAGGGGTTATTAAAAGATAATCTCCATCAGATGGATCACCAACGGATTCTATTCTACTTTCTTTATCTAATCTGTCGGTAATCTTTTTTAAAAATCTAATTTCTTTACTATCGATCCTTCTATAAAATGGTACATTTATATCAGTACTTAATATATCAATACCTTTAGTCTTTAATAAATTTATGTTTTGTTCTCTAGATCTTTCATCCCATTCCTCATAATGTTGTTCTCTTATTACGTTTAATGTTTTAAAATGGTTTCTAGTCTTTTCATCTGAATGAATATAATCACTTAAATAAATATTTTTAGAGTTTAAACTGTCCCATATAAGTCTTGATACCATTTCTGTCTCTGCCTGTGTTAGTGCATATGTATCTTTAGCATGTTTTTCTAAACCAGTCCAAAAACCATAATGACCTGTGGAATGTTCATTCCACGGACTGTAACCCCTCACTTTAACACCTGAAAGTCCATAGTCATCATCAATTTCTATTTCTTTCATAATAGAGTCTGCAACTTTATATAGATATTTAAGATCCATTCCTTTAGGTTTTTCTGTAGATTCATTAAGTCCTTTTAGGTAATTATAATTGGTTTTAATTTGATGGAAATACTCATCCCACACATAATCAATTTCTTCATCGGTTAACCCATAAACATCTCTACAATGTTTTATTGTGTGGGTTAAAAATCTATTGTACAAATAATCTAAATGATCAAACATTTTTATTGCATCCCAATTTTCATCTGGATCACCTGGTAGACTTATCATCATACCCCCATATTGAGAAGGATATATAATAGTTTCATTAACAAGTTGTTCAATAACCCTATCTAAAAATCTTCCTTGTTTATCTTCGATAGATTCATTTAAGGATTGTTGTTTACTAAGATAAATAACCATCGCCTGATCAGCGTCTTGTTTATTCATCCCATACTTATCCATAAAAATGGATTTAATTTCTTTTTCGTTGGTTAACTTTTTATTATTACTAAATAAATCATCCACATCTTTATTTACTCTACTACTTAGTGATTCGTTTAACCTACCACCAATATCAAATACCTCATCACCTCTAAACCACTCTTCTGGTTTATTAGTAGGTACTTTGTCATCCTCATTCATTTCTAAATAACTTTTATAAATATTGTTATAAAGTTTAGTATAATAGTTAAAAATCACTTCTTCAAGTTCTTCAGAATTTAGACCATATATGTTAGTTAGGTGTTCTTCTTCGTAGTCTTCTAGATATTCTTTTTTTCTTCTTCTCCTTCTAAATGCACTGTTTTTTATCGTATCCATAGAAAAAAACTCAATAGGTTCTTCTGTTCGTGTGTTAATAAGTGCAAATTTTATTTCTACACGTATCTTATTAAGTTTTTGATGTTGGTGGTTGAGATTGTAAATATTTTTATCTTCCCATAATTTATACTCTGATTCCTTAAGTAATCTATCTACAACCTTATCTAAAAATTCTTTTTGACTATCTATAGATTCAGTTAACATATTTTTTTCTTCACCTTGTGTTTTAACAATTTGTTTAAGAATCAAATAATAAACATGATGTAATTCATTTAACTCATTTTCTGGTACTTCATACTTCTTTATATAGTTAACACTTTTACTTGGTGATTCTACTTCATAATCTCCGTCATAATTAACATGAAGTACAGAGCTTCTTGATGGATATTTGTGTTTATGTACTAATTTAGAGCGGTGCAATAAGTCTTTAAGGATTTCTCTATAATATTTATAATTAAGGTATTTACTCCAGTATTCTCCCAGCGCATTATCCCTAACATCATCTAAAATGTCATCGAACCATGCATCGTACATATATTTACTATTATCCATTATAATAATAAATATCTCCTAATTAATTAAGCATAAAAAAAAAAGGTACTACATAATAATACCTTTTAATTTTTCCTTTTTAGATTAATTTTTTTATAGTTTAATTTAAGTTATCTCTTAACGCATTTAATTTTCTTGACAACCTCTCTCTTGCTTCTGGACTTGTTATCGTTTTAATTCCCGCAATTAAGTGAGCTATCGCTCCCGCTGCAAATATCATAAGAGGTGCTTTCATCTTATTCTTTCCGTTCTTTCCACTCTCAATCTTTTCTATGTCTTTTTCTGCTTTCTCAATTTGTTTTTCTAATTTTTTTTGGGTTTTCATTAGTTTTTTCTCTTTTTTAAGATCACTTAATGTCTTTTTAAATTGCATTTTACTAATATTTCTATCCATCACTAAACTTTCTAATTTTTTAGTCATAGATTCAATTTCTTTCTCTAACTCTTTATTGTGATCACTAACTTCTTTTTCTTTAGCATCTAACTTAGATTGTTCTACAATAATCCCTAAATTTCTTTGGTTGGCTTCTAAAATAGCCTGTCTTTTTAATTTTTCTAATCTACCCATTTTTTTTTAATAATTTTTTAAGTGTTTAAATCAGGTAATGTACCTAACGCAGGAATAGCTCTTCTTCTCACACCACCATAACCACCTGCAGAACCACCTCTAACTACAACATCATATATTCTACTTAACATTTCTCTATCCTCTTCAGTAAATGATACTGGACGACTCTCCCCTTCTACCCAAGATTGTTCAGAAATAATTTCTTTATATTGTTTTTCAGTTATTCTAATTTTCATAATATAATGTTTTTTTTAAATTATTAATACTTTAAAACATGATCTACTAAATTTTGTAAATCATCGGATAAATAATCAATCTGATAGTGAAAATCTTCAATTATAAATCTCGCTATCTTATCTATCACCATATCTACCTTATCTGAAGGTATCATCTCTAGAATCGCTTCTCTTTCCATTAAGCTATCCCTTACTTCTTTTTCAATCATTTCAATAGTAATGGGACGGTGAAAATGGTTAACCATTTCTTCATCACCCATACGTTGTTCAGATAGTGTTCTCTTTACAATTCTTTTAAGGTCTGATTCTGTTAATCTAATTACCTTACCATTTTTCTTAATTTTCATAATATAATGTTTTTTTATTTTTTCTATTTATTAATTTATTTAAAATTACAAACCAAAAAATCCATCCACATCAATTTCAGGATCAACCATAAATGTATCAGCTCTACCATCATTAGACTTTAGTGATAATGTACATGGTTCTTGCAACATACCATCTATCTCATCTACTATTCTCAATAACCAATTTTTTATTGGGGTATAGAATTTATTATCTGCATCTATTTCCTTTTCTAAATGATTTATAATCATATTTTCATATGCTTCAGCAGCTTGTTTATCTAAATCAGACCCCAAAGTCTTATTAAATTTAGAAAAGAAATCAACATAGTTAGTACCTGTAGAATCGTTGGTTCTTTCAGGATCATCAAACATACCATCACTACCTTCCCACCAATTTTCTACTTCTTTGCAGAAATTATATGCTTCATTGTAATCTGTATCACTCATTAGTTTTTGTGTTAACTTCACCATATCAGACTGTTCGTTTATTACTCTTTTTACAATTCTTTTAAGATCCGATTCTGTTAATCTGATTACCTTACCGTTCTTTTTAATTTTCATAATATAATGTTTTTTTATATAAATATAACAACTTTATAAAAACGACAATTTAATAAGAGGGGGCTGGGGGGAGATTCCGACAGTTCCGCGGGTCAAGAAATAATTATATATCGTTTGGCGGAAATAAGTCATCTAATAATGAACCACTCACTAATAATAATATCCCCAATAAAAAAAATATTACCATCATTTCATTATGAACTTTACAAAATTCTTTATAAGTTCGTATAAAAAGATTATTGTAAGTATTTTTTCAATATCCCCCATTTATCATTAATAATATTGTATCGATATATTTTTTAACGTTATCTTCCATTGTTTAGTCTATCTCCAATAATTGTCTTATATTCATCCCACACATAATAAATCTCATCATCGTTTAATCCATATATATCTCTACAATGTTCAATGAAAGAAGGAGGGGTGGAATAAGTGGAGGAAGGGTGAAAAAACTTGGGGACATAGTATGATTCAAAAGGATAAGCGTGAAAGGAATTAAAAAAAGGTATATAAATTGTTTCCTCATCAAAATCTATATTAGTTTCCTTAACTAAACTTTTTAATACGTTATTTAAATATTTATCTTCCATTAGTGATTGTTTATCTATCGAAGTTGATAATAGTCTTAGTACCCATTACATTATAGTATTTATTGTATATGTCATTGTCTACATAATATTTACGTATCTTACTATCTAGAATACCTACATACATCTCATAAACATATCTCATTTCATTATTACTTAATGGGAATATACTTTCACAGTATCTAATAAAAGGTCCTGAAAAAGGTAATGTATACTGGAAACTATAAGTTGTGTTTTCAAAAAAGGGGTAGTTTACTCTCCATTTTTCATAATCTATATCAGTCTCCCTTAATAGTTGTTCTACCACCTTATCTAAATACTCTTTTTGTTTTTCATTTTTTAAATTTCTAATGAAATTTTTTATAAACATATCTCTAAATTGTATATCTCTACTCTCATTAATATCATGTCTACCTATATCCCATATATTGACACCTCTTATACTTTCAAAATCTGGTTTAAATCTTTTTACTATTTCCTTTTCTATAATTTCCATATATCTACGCCATAGTATTGCCGACTCCTCATAAGTTACCCCATAGATATCATTTACATATTTCTCGAATCGTTGTGGGTATTTATGATTTTCCCACCTACCGTCAATCCAAATTGAAACGGACAATAAAGAATCAGAACTTAATTCAGGTTGTTTAAAGTTTGCAAATGGAAACGTTATCTTACTATCGGTTATGACAGTCTCTTTGAGTAACCTTTCTAATACCTTATCTAAATATTCTTTCTGTTTGTCCATTACTTATCTTTGTCCCTATAAGTAAATATATTTGAATACTAAAAAATACCTGGAAAATTTTTTCCCATTACCCTTTTCCCACCAGAAATGGGTTGTGTTTTCAGAACTACGAAATTTCCTGGAAAATTTATGGAGAACATCACCCCCCCTTATTTTGTCAAAACACCCCCAGAGGGAAGGGGGGATACGTAGGGGTACTGGAGGGGGGACCCCCCAGAGAGGTTAAATAGGGGGGAGATAATAACGAATAAAATGATAATTTAAAGAGTCCCCCCCTACCTATGTTGGAAAATCTGTTATACAAATATACGTATAATAAATGACAATATCAAATATATGGGCATAAAAAAAGGGGAGAAATACTTTGTTTAAAACTCTATATTCCCTACCCCCTTTAAGGGTTCTTAGGTTAAAACTATTGGGGAGTGTTTTACCTCATCGCCCTGTTTGTTTATAAATGTTACGCTCGGTAACCAATCACTTTTACTATATATATTTAACAACCAAACTATCAATTATGACTCCCCCTCTAGGGAGGGAAAGGGATGAACCCTTCATACTTAATCGAATACAGATTGTGTTACCTCATCTATAAACATTATATCAAACAACTATACTATAAATATAAACCTTTTATTTGGAATAGTCAATAGTAAAATGAATTAAACCTCATCATCCTTTTCTATTAGGGTTTTTATTACCATTAGTATTCCTATTGGCCATATTGTTATCATTAAAATACGCTCACTCATAGAGAACGATTCGAATAAATCCTCATCACCGTTTAGGATCCGTATCTCCTCTGCGTGATACTTCGTTGACACTTCCACAATAAATGTGAACCCTAATCCTATTAAAAAATAATACCATATCATATTAATAAATATAATGAAAAAATTTCATAAAAAAAAGTCCATTATTATTTGGCAGTCTCATTTTTTTTTCGTACCTTTATATTATGGGTCTGGTTCTGAAATAATACCGAAAGAGTGGACTCCACCCTGCGTTATATTTTTTTATTTTATATATGGAGCGTAACGGAGTCTACCCTCTTAGAGGTGATGTTCCTCTGACCCGTCTCGGACTCTCATCCACTGACAATATAAAGGTACGCATAATTTTTGACACTACCAAATTTTTTAACACTTTTTTTCACAAAAGGATGAGGTTTGTATATATGGATATTTTTTTGTATATTTGTAATATGGAGAATGAAGTAGATTTGTCGGATTGGATCGATATTCAAGTAGGGACTAATGATCTTGTATTTAGTGTATGGGGAATTGATGATCCTGTGAGTGCCTATCATAAAATACAATCAGTTAAAAGACTAGAAGAAGTAGGTGTTCATGTAACATTCTACAATAGAGATAAAATTATACATAACTATGAGAAATAAATTTAAATCGTTTACACCAAGAGTTGATACCAAACGGAGATTAGTGATGACACGTTTCTACGCTGGTGTCCGTAATGAAAATACATTCTGTTATATTATACATCGTATTACTAAAAAGGACACCATAGATAAACGTTTCAAATATCTATACTGTTATAGTACCGATGACTATACTAATGTAAAAGAATTTCACCACGCATTAACTGGTGAACCATATCGGATCTATAAAAGTTCCTTTAAGGGGATATTTAAATTAAAGGATAAATTAAATCCTGTAAACATATGGAAACATTCGCAAACAATATCGCAACAGTCACCACAACCGATCTATTCGTAATGGGATTATTAATATGTGGATTAGTAGGACTGATGATACACATATTCTATAAGGATGAGGTGTAGTGGTAAATAGTGGGAAAGGTACAGTAAAATGTTAATAACTTTTTCTTAAAATGTTTGATTTTATGGGAAAAAATTAGTATATTTGTATACATCCTAAAAATTCTGGAAATAAAAATTAGTGAAGATTTATGGACGACGCAATGTTATTCACCACTTTTGTGCACTAATGTTAATGATATTCCCACTTTTTCCCACCTTAGAGTACGTTTTTAATAAATAGTGATATTCTATTAGGTCACAGTACTTTTTACACTATGGTACAGTATTGTAATTTAATTGTATAGGTATTAGGTACATCGTAAGGTAATATCTTTTTATATAAATGGTAGGACATTATCGTGACATTTAACTGTCTTATACGGTCTTATTTTAGGTTATAAAAAAACCCCTATTAATATAGAGGTTTAAATATTTTTATACTATGGGGAATTAATTTAAATTGGCATCCACCAATCTTTAATTTCTTCTTCTAATTCATCTCTATAATCCCAATCATCTTCTCTTTCTGGTTCTTCGGTTTCTAAATATTTTTCAATACCCCAACCAATGACGTTATCATAGTATGAGAATGCATCACCAAATTCATCCATATTATGTTTGTCCATTATTGGTCCAATATATTTATCTAATATATGTCTATACAATTCTTCTCCTGTTCTTTGTTCAGTTAATACTCTTTTAACTATACGTTTAATATCTGATTCGTTTAATTTAATTACTTTCATTTATTTATGTGTTTCTATATAAATATATACAGTTGAAGGAATGTTTTTAGTATAGGGAGAATTATTATGATCGTGAGTTATGAATCATCATCCTTTTTGATTTTCTTTTTTCCAATGATACGCTCCAGATCCTATATAATAATCCTTTACGTATCCTCTCTTTTTCATTTCCTCTTCTATGGTAGTCCCATTTCTTTTAGAGGATGTCATTGCATAATAACTGTCGTACATATCTTTTATTTTCTACAAATGTATGGAATTATTTTGTTAATTCCAAATCATCATCCTTTTTGATTTTAAATTTACTTATATCTACTACTTTTATATTTTTATCTGTTTTTAATTGTATCTCCTCCTCATATGGATATTTTATATTGTTAACTAAAGTAGCTTTATAATCTATGTCCTCTGTCGGAACAGATATAGTAATAATCCATAAATCATCTTCTATGTCTGGTTCATCTTCTTTAAAATGAAATGGGTATAAATTTTTCACCCAATCCATATCATATACATCAGGATTAGTTACATAATGGAATCCTAATTTTTTAACATCAATTTCTTCTTTATTTTTAACCCAAACTACTCGGTATAAAAAAATATCTTTATAAACTTTTAATTTATTTAAATCATCTATTAAGTCATTTAAATTAAATTCACTTTCAGTAGTATAAAGTAAATCTTCTAAAACATTCCTTTCATCAATAGTTAAATTATCTATATCCCCATAAAAGTCATCATAATTTACTGTCTCTTCCTTTAATATTTTTCTAATAAGGTTTTTCATTTTAAATTTCTTCTATAAAGTACTCTGTAGGATTTGTAGTAAAAACTCTTAATTCTGATTCATTAAAATCACCATACAAATACATATCGAATGAATCATACCAGTTTATATCACTTAAATTAAATAACGCAGTTATTCTAAATAATTTTAAATCATTGGGGTTATCTTCTACGGCTTCCCAATCTATTACCTCATCACCGTATTTTTCGAACGACCAATAATTACCAAAGGGTTTTCTAATATCTTCTTTATTTTTAACCGCAACATTTCTATACAATACAATTTTATCTCCCTCTACTATATATTTTTTAATAGTATCTATAAAATGTTTTTTATAGTAATTTACTGATTCACCTTCACTATATTTTGAATGAGAATTTAAACCCCATTTACCTGTGGTACGATCAAAGTCGCTTTGATTATATTTGAACTCTATCTCTTCCTTTAATATTTTTCTAATAAGGTTTTTCATATAGTAATAAATATCACTATAAACATGATTAGTAAACCATCATCCTTTTTTGATTTTAAAATAGTTCTTTAAACACCGGTGGTACATTAGGATTGTCCAAATCCAATATTTTAGTTTTAATAGTATCTTCACCTATCTCTATTGCTTTTGTCATTCTATGATTACCATCTAATATATAGGACAACTTACCATTTTTTTTTACTATTACTATGGGATAACTTAAATCCGCTTTTAGTATTCTTTCTGGTTCAGTTTTTACTCTTGTAAAAGGATTATCTAATGTGTCTACTATATATTGTACAGGTATATCATATACTTTATGGTTAGATAAATAATTTAAAACGTCATGTATACTTATCTTCTCAGCATCTGTTACCCAAGAAGTATCTCCCCATCCTTCACTCAATATTTTTCTAATAAGATTTTTCAATATATTTTTCGTTGTATACTATCGATTATACCTTGCCCATATTCATATACCAAAGTCCTCTCATTATCATTCAATGTTTTATCTTCCATTGCGTCTTCTAATATTCGTTGTATTTCCCCTATATCGTATTCAGTAAGGTCGTCAAAACTAAGTTCGTCATGTTCGTCATACACCCCATTCTCCAAATGAATCGCAAACTCGGACAGTTCCTCTAACCAAAAATCCATTCCTTTGGGTTCAAACTCCATTTGTTCATTCAATACCCTTTTTACTATACGTTTAATATCTGATTCGTTTATTTCAACTACATCCATTTCTGTAGGTGGTAATTCATCCGCTTTTAAGTTAAGTACCTCAACAGATTCGTTACATATGTATTTAGTTACTTTTACGTCATATAATTCATTAAACTTCTCTACTTGTTTCATACCTCTTATGAGATACTGTTCTTCCGTTGTATATACTCTACGATGTTCTAAATGTCTAGTGTCTGGATCTCTAGCTTCTATAATGTAAAAAATTTTCATAATATTTTATTTTTAATCTACTGTACCGTTAAATAAATCATCTAACTCTCCTTCGTAATTCTCACCAAAATAACTTAGATTCTCTTCCATTTGATGTAATATTCTTTGGGCAACTCTTACAATATCCTCATTCAAATGAGGGTTGTTTAATTCTCTACCTCTTCTCATTTGTTCTCTAATTTCTGCCCTTATTATCGACTCTAACCTTCTTCGAGTTATACTAGTTTGTCGATATTCATAATGATCATCCGTATATTCTCTTTGTTCAGTTAAAGTAAATGAATCATCATCCATAAATAAAAACTCCGCATTTTCAAATACGTTAGTTAATATATCATTTAAATCCTCATAGGTTAGTTTAGTATCACTATAATCTAACATTGATATTATTTCATTTGTTAGATTATCTGCAATCATCTCTTTGACTTGTTCTTTGTCAGAATAGTCTCTTGATTCATCCATAGGAAATCTATTTTCTTTACCCTTAGTATCAAAAAACTTTAATTCATATAATTTTTTCTGATATATTTGTTCCGCATCTTTAAGATCCCATGAAGTTTGTATACTTTCTTCTTCTAAGTAATCAGTATCTAACCATTCACCGGTATCTTTATTTACTACTATTCTTCTAAGTGCTAAACCTACATCATAATAATCATTATGTGGACCTTCTGGTGGTGAATATTCCTCTGCTTCTGATGGAGCTTGTTCTAATAATATTTTTTTTATAATTTCTTTAGTTGATTTCATTGTATTTTTTTATTCATTCATACTATTGGTTCTATCACTAAACCTTTGGTGTATTTTTAATATCATCATACCCAACTCTTGTATTCTATCAGTTAAAGTTGCTATTTTTTCTGCAACTTGTAACTCTAATTCATCTTGTGTCATATCAAATGATAATCCTGTATAAAATGATCCACCATCATTCTCCCCACTACCAACTAACATTCTAAAGTATTTGTTTATTTTAACCAAAGCACTTATAAATGTTTTTAATACTGTTTTAAAATCATCATCAATATATATTTCTTTAACATAATCAGGCATTTGTTTAATATATTCACTTATCTTTTGATTCAGATTATATATACCGTTTGTTAGTTCTGACTTACTTAACTCTTCATCTCTTACACCATTTGCTAATTTAGATACTAACATTAGTAACTCCATAGTTTTACCATTTATAATACTGTGTAATGGTCCGGCATGTGTTGCCATAACCTCTGGACTGTCATATCCGCCTACTTCTTTGAGTACTAATTTTAATTGTGATTCAGTTAATTTGATTTTCATATTATATAAATATGAAAAAATTTATAAATGTTAAGGTTTTTGATTCTTAGATTTGAATCTTTTAGATGGATTAGTTTTACTGTGTTTTGTTTTTCTACCTTTTACTCTTTCTCTCCATAGTTTGAATGATGATTCTTTTAGGTTAGATCTCATTATCTTTCTAACCTCATTCTCCTTTATACCAAACTGAAATTCAATAGCCTCAAAAGGAGTACGATCTTCCCACGCCATTTCTATTACTCTATCTAAGTCTTTTTCTGTCATTACTAATACTCAAATGCATCACCGTAATCAGAATTATTATATTCTATCTCAAACGCATGTCCTACACAAGGAAGAATCGGTTTCTTTTTAGTATCTTCATTTTTAAATTCTGTTAACTTATCAACCAACCATTCAAAATCAACATGATTTCTAGTGGCTAACAATCTAAAGGATATTTCCTCCGCTATTTGTTTTGTTTTATTATTTTCCATACATATATTTTCTTAATATATATCGCAATAACTTATATTTAAACTTATACATCATTACTAATATAAATACCTTCTATTTGTTCACCCAACTGATCGAATACATCAATATCTAATTTACCATCACCACTGTAGGTAATTTTTACAATATATTCACCTAAATCTATTTCTTTTATTTCTTCTGTCATTCTATCATCATTAATAATATCATTACTATGGAAAAGATTACTATACCTAACCATGCTTCAAAACAACCTGTATTTTCTTCTTTACTCATCTTCTTTTTGGTTTAAGACAATTTCAACGATTTCAAACAAGTCTTTATCTGTAATAGGAACACGACTTTCTTCTATTTGATGCTCGGCTCGTTCTATTGTATGTAACCAATGAATATTATTTTTGATTAGAACTTCTTTCTTTATCTCTATTATTTCTTCTTTACTCATCTTTGTTTTGGTTTAATAGTTTTATCAATTTCTCATATACTTCTGTTAGGTCACAATCTTCTTGTTTTACACCCTTTTCATATACATCAAATAAAATATTTTCTATTTCTTTACTCATCTTTATTTTAGTTTAAAGCTTTGTCATTTGTACTATTTTCATAACAAAACAAGTCATCATAATTATTATAAACCAAAATAATTGTTTGTTAGATGGTACTGGGTACATATGGTTGCCCTCATAATTATACCACTTTAAAAATTTATTCATCTTTGTTTTGGTTTACAAAGTTTATTAATTCATTTGCTATTGCCAATGCTTCATCATAATTTGCATATAAACAGAATGCTTGTTCTCCGCCTTCTTCGTTTGAATGGATACATACCCCATCTCTTTCAGGGTTAGGTTCTATTATTATAGATTGTTCTGCATCGCAT
>TARA_R100001480_G_scaffold27942_1_pt1 | contig 15608 bp, 15 predicted proteins | sample TARA_R100001480 | Tara Oceans TARA_R100001480 (sample SAMEA2622212) | marine metagenome | biome: marine biome (ENVO:00000447); feature: mesopelagic zone (ENVO:00000213) & marine oxygen minimum zone (ENVO:01000065); material: "saline water (ENVO:00002010), including plankton... | reverse complement strand
AGGTTGGATACGATGTCCAGGCCAAAAGCGCCTCCACCAACTTGCGTCTGCAATTGATTAACTCTTGCAAGAATAGGAATAACATCCTGAAGGCCCGCAGTTCCTCCAGAGGTAAGTCTGTTACCAAGATTCGTTGCGCCTAAGATGGCTCGTGCCTGAACAGTCTCAAAACCACCAACTAGAATTCTGTTTAATGTGTTTAAAGCTCCCTGTATGTTAGTGCCGCCCGCTCGACCAGTTAATTGTGTGGCAACTGTTGCTAAGGACTCAACTGTATTGGATCCAAAGAAGGAAGCGACCTCCATGGATTCTCTAAGAGATTGCATGGTGTTTATCAACCTATCGTTGCTTACTCCATAATCATTGCTAACCTTTTCATTGACCTGGGCGAGATTATCAATTACCTTTATATTCTCGCCAGTAAAGAGAACCAAATCTGAGTTTAATCTGGACAGAGCTTGAACGTTTTGCCCTGTGGCGATCATTTCCTGAGTGAGATTCATTAAGCCTTCAGTCTGAAACCTCACACCTTGTCCAAAGTTGTCTATAATTGCACTCTGAAGTTTCTGATTCGATACCAAACCTCTAGAGAGAATATTAGTATTTTTAGATACTTCACGAGTGAGTTTTTCATTAGTAACGCCAACCTTTAAGGCCTCTCTGTTAGTCCGATCCAACCTTTGGATAGAATCTTGAAATCTTGTTAGAGGATTAGCAAATCTCTCAAAACTTCGACCCACTGTCTTAAGTGACTGAATTAAGTTTCTTTGAAGTCGATTCTGAGATTCCATCAAGGTTATCTGAGTTCTTCTCAGAACATTTGCTTGATCGTCTTCAGGAGGTAAATTTGTATTGGTCATTTGATAGTAACCTTCAGGACATCTCTGATTTTAGAAACATTAAAAGTTCTAAAGTTTTGTTTTCCTAGAAAAGCACCGATAATCGCTGGGGAATTGTAGTTACAAGCGGACTCATTGTTATATAAGTTATTTACCATTAGAGAAAACATGGTGTCGGATAACGAATCTGCAAGGACGAGATTTAATAATGTGTTGTCCCTGGAGGAAAGAAATAATCCACTGGATGTTCTTTTTGAGGAAACCACTAAACCATACCTAAGAGAACCTGTATAAGTTATCTGAACTATATCTCCTGGACGGAGGCCTAAGTAAGAAGTTTCTGATACCTGTACCGAAAGATTTTCTAGCCTGTCTGAGAAAGATTTACTTATAGTCCTGTTCATTGTAATATTTTGTAAAAACTACAATATTTAGTGCTTTTTTCGAGGTCCATGCCTCTATAACTATTTATATAATATGAATACGTTAGAAGAGGATTTAGTTGAAACTATTGATTTACTGAACTTTACTTTCTCTAGTGACTTTGTAGATAAGTGGAGTTTTAAATATGGTAAAAGATTACCTAGCCTTTATCAGCTTAGATTACTTAAATCATTAGATACTCGAAAGCCTCTTAAGCTCCAAACTGTCTATAAGTTTCTTGTCGTTGATTCAGGGTTTAATGAAGAAGTTATAAAATCTTTCCTAGAGGATATTGACTACGAGATCTACTTTCCTATAATTAAAGGAAAGATTAAAGAGCTATGACCTACAAGAAAGACCCTATTGTTGATGCAATCTACCGCGCCAAGGTGATGGAGAAATATGGCGCTGATCCAGGATCTAACTGGGATGAAGTAAATCCTCTCACTTCGATTGGTTTATTTCTGGTTGGTATTTGGTTTATTTGGAGCGTATTGTCTTCTTAAGCTCTTTCTGTTCGTCGATTCTCTTGCAGACAATTTCATCTGATTGGAATCTAGGACACGCCTCCTTATACTCACACCAATCGCAGAAGACATTCTCTTGAGCCCAAAACTCATCCTTCTTCTTCTTGCGAATACGCCAGACTTTCTCAGTCTGCTGTTTCTTCCATCTGTCGATTTGGAAATTACTGAACTTTACGGCGACAAAGTTACCAGTGACAGGATAGTAGTGAGCACAATATATTTTGTTGTAGGGGACATCGTATAACTTATGGATTGCCCAGGCATATCCTTTTAGCTGATTATCATCCATGAGGGTCTTTTTCTTTTTCTCTCTCTTGGATGTTTTATAATCAATAACCAAGTAGCCACCATCTTTCCCCTTAATAACACGGTCAATAACCCCAATAAAGTTAATGTCGTGCTTTTCATCCAAAGGAACGTTGACCACCTGTTCGGTAGACATTGTCTCCCCCAGACCTTGATTCCAAAGAATAAAGTTTTCTAGACAGGATTTCATCCTATCATTATCTCGGAAAGGCACCTTGTATGTTGACCGCTCTTGCTCGGCAATCTTCAACAAAGACTTTATGTCCCTTTCTTTGTAGCCCAGTTCGAATATCTTGTGAATAAAAGATCCGAAGTTCAAAGCATCCTCATTCTTCGAGCCGAATCCCGGCAGCTTCAAGATATATTTCAGTCTGTACTTCCACAGGCACTGGTCTATGATGTCACTCTTAGAGGCACTAATACTATTTATGAACATGGGATCTGATTCTTATATTAGAAAATATTGTCTGGAGAAGTTCCAGTCTAATTATAGACTTTCGAGTGACGATACCGAACTAGTAGTTCCTTCAATATTCATAGATAATGACTATAAACGCCACATGTCTATCAATATTGAGACTGGGCTTTGGAGATGCTTTAAGACTGGTGAGGTAGGCAACTTTCTTAAGCTATATGCCATCCTAGAAAAATGTAGCTACCGTGAGGCTTACGAGAAGTTTGTCTTTGAAGACTTTATGGCAGGCTACAAGGGTCGCCGCCCTATCGAGGAGTTTGATCCTAACCAGATTGATTCCGACCTTGATGATGCTGAGAACTTTAAGGTTGTTGAGGATCATCCTTTTGTTGAGTCTCGTGGCGTGGGTCAATTCAAATTCTATGTTGCCACTAGCGGTAAATACCGAGGTAGATTAATAATTCCCTTCATCAATCGTAACGGTAAGCTATTCTATTTCCAAGGACGGGCTCTTGGTGATGAACAACCCAAATACCTCAACTGTAAAAACCTTAAGAGTTCGCAGGTTCTATACCCCTTTGATTACGGCTCTCAAGAGCCTCTGTACATCACTGAGGGCGTCTTTGATTGCCTTAGCCTACAGGCGGTTGGGTTAAACGCCACGACCACTCTAAGCTGCTTTACAAGCCGTGAGCAGATGCTTCAACTTAGTCAGTATGCAGGACCCTTGGTGTGCGCCTTTGATAGTGACGACGCAGGCATCACGGGCCGCAAGAAGTTTATGCAGCTAGCTCACTGGATACGCAGAGACGACCTACACACTGTTGTGCCGCCTGAGCCCTTCAAAGACTGGAATGAGATCTTGATTAAGAAAGGGCCAGACTTTCTTAAGAAATCGGCTGAAAAGACTGGCAAACTAGATGAGCTTCATTTGACATATCTAGCCTATGAAAAGGGTTGCACTATTTAGGACTTTTATTCATCCTTTGAGTCTTTCTCTTACTGGCCTCTTTACGGCCCGTAATATATTTGAAGGCCGCTGATAGACTTTTCTTTTTCTCAGGATCCTTGGTTCTTTTCATGGCAACTCTAACCCTTTGATGGATTAGGTTTATTATCTGAGATTGCCTTTTATGAGGTTTAGATTTAAAAGATCCTTTAGATAGCGTATCCCTAACATCACCCACCGTGCTAAACTTTACACTGACTGTATCGCTAGGATTTTCATCAGTGTAAAGTCTTCGACCTGAACCTTCAGGCTTTTTACCAGTTCCCTTTTTAGGATCGTCTGCCATTCAATTACCGTATGATAAATGCCATGTCATTTGAGACAATGGTTTGATTGAGTGCATTAAACTTAAGCCTTGCGACATAAGTCCCAGTCATAGATCCAAAAGTACCATCCAGAAGTTTAGGATGTGTTTTTAGAGCTTCTGTGTCTAAGGTGAAGATTACAGTATTTTCAGCCGTGGTATCAACCAGCCCTGAGGTAGCAGAGTAACCTGAGACTTCGACTCTTGCTTCCAGGTTTCGGTCTTGATTTTTCTTGTATATCTCGATCATCGGGTCAGTTACTAACGACTGCTTGAATAGGTTTACTATGCTTCGATCAATATTGGCATTCTCTAAAGTAAACTCGTTAGTAAATTTGAGATCAACCTTAGAGCCCAGGACTACGAAATTGTTTTCAAGTCTAGTAGCCACGCGGAAAAGAAGCGGCTCTGTAACACCAAAGAACCTGTCTTCGGTTAATGTAAATTCATTAATTATTGTGTCTAGATCTGATCCGGCAACTCGCTTAACCGTCCAAACGTCGATATAATCTCCAGTAGAGGAGACAGTATTAGCTATCGTGGTATCTCCCGAGAGATTGAATACACCGCTAGGAATAACGGCTGGCGTATCTAATACACATGCGAATTTACCCGTCTCCAACTTATAAATACCGGACGCGGCACCAACTACATCAGGGGTGTAATTACTTGCGTCAAAGGCTGAATTGGTGGTTATCGCTGCACTATTAGAGAAATGCATGAGCACGCTACCCGTAACATCAGACTTAATCTCTCCGTCAGAACTTATAACTGAACTTGGAGACTGATTGTCGGATGCAGCAAAGATCGATACTCCGCTAATAGAGTGAGGGTCCACATACTGTCCGTCGTTGATAAAATACAATATCAGGGCAGTAGGACCCAAAACAGTGGGTCTCTCGTGTCTTGTAGTAACTTGATTTCCATTGATTTTCATGCTAACTCTCCAGCTTCTTTATTTCCTCGCTGTAAAAATTAATGAAGGCTAATCGCTCTTTTTGAGTCATAATCTTTACGTCTGAGTATGATAAGCCTACCTTATTTACTAATATATACGCTTGATAAAGAAGATCCTCTGAGGATAAACTGTCAGTTAGCTCACTGAAAAAAAACTGACACCCATCGGGACTGCCATGGTCTCCGTGTAGGCACAATCAGGACACTCGAATATAAATTTAGGATCTATACCATATTCTGATTTGTTTATCTCCGATATTATTTTTTTAATATCTTGAAGGTGCATTCTTTTTAGAGCTTTTGATATAAATATGGGATCCTTGGTGCCATTTATAGATACAATAAATCTGTATATATTTTTATAGGCTTCTTCAGGTTCAGCCATTAGCATTTCCTCGCTGCTTCTTGGAAACCTCACCTCCACCTTGACACCTAGTTTTGGAAGTGTAAATTCCCTGGGATCCTCCAGATCTTCAGGAACTTGAGTCATATTGAGGTGCTCAGACAGCACTAGAGAAGTTTTAATATCCGAGCTACATGCAGGACAGGTAATGTTAAAGTCATATTCTGCTCCATAGGAAAGCTCTCTAACTTTCATCAACAAAAACATCTTATCCATCGATAGTAGATCATCTACTGATACCCCATCAATGGTTTTTTCAAGAAGCTTAGAAACAATATCATTATTTGTGTCTTTAGCGTTTAGAATTTTCTGTTCGTCTAAAAACGTTAAAGGTTTTATCTCAACACCTTTAAAAGCAGGATAAAACTTACCTCTAGAAGGTAATTCGGTAATCATCAAGGTTTCATCATTCGGGTCTGAGAATAAGGCATCTAACGCTTGTTCTCTGGGGTCTTTTGAATCACCTATAATTTGTTTGTTTTTGTTCATATAATACCCTTGTAACAATTACTATTATAGTATATGAAAATCACCGTAGGCAACTTAACGTCTACCTTGGAAACGGATAACCCAAAAATCATCTCAGCTTTGAGGGATAAATATTCTTTTTCAGTGCCTGGACACGAATATTCTCAGGCTTACAAAAAGAGAAGATGGGATGGTAAGAAAAGATACTTTGGAGCCAACGGTAAGTTTAGAACCGGCCTATTGTCCAGAATACAAAAAGACTTAGAAGAAATTGGCGTTAAAGAAATTGAATGGGAAAACAAAAACGAACCGGAGGAATATTTCATTCCAGAACTTGGTAATTTTCAATATCGAGATTATCAAGAGAGAGCCATTTATAAATGTCTTAGAAGAAAAAGAGCAATAATTGATAGTCCAACAGGATCTGGCAAAACCTTAATTATGGCGGGATGTATTGCCGCGCTGCAATGGGGAGATAGTCCATCCGCAGTTATTCTTTTTAGAGAAAAAGGAATTCTTAACCAAACTTACGAGTTTTTTAAGAAGTGTGGTATTAAGGACCTAGGGTATAACTCAGGAGAGGGCTATGTTCCTGGTAAGATTATGCTGTCTACCGTTCAAAGTATTGAAAGGATTGTGGACACTCACTTGCATGAGTCAAGTATATTGATGGTTGATGAGGCACATCAATTTTGCCGAGGTGAGACGACCATAGCAGCCATTGAAAGTTTTCCTAATGCTCGTTATAGGCTTGCATTTACTGCTACTCCCCCTAGAGAGAATGCAAAAGACATTAACGCTAGGATGGTCTTAGAGGGATCTTTTGGAGCAGTCTACACTACCAGAACAGCAGAAGACCTTATCAAGGACGGTGCTCTTGCAAAGCCAATTATCCAGATCGTAGATAATACCAGTATATCACTAGAGGACGCAGTGGAGGATGACTTATCCTATCTTGATATATACGATCAATACGTGGTAAACTGCGACACTCGTAATGATAAAATTAAAACAATTGTATCAAAAATATATCAATCCAATCCTAACGCTAAGATTTTAATTCTAGTAAAGAACTTGCAGCATATTGAAAATTTACAACAAAGAATTGATAATTGCTACACTATCGAGGGTAAGGATGACATTGATAGTAGATATGATATCATCAACAAGTTTGTAAGGGACGATAAGGCCTCTACAATCATCGGCACAAACGTTATGCAAACTGGTATTAGTATTGATGAAATTACTCACATGATTAACGCTAGAGGATTATCAGGTGAGGTTCCCACACTACAGGGATTAGGTAGAGGTATTCGCAAAGCAGAAGGTAAAGACATCATGTATTTTTATGATTTTTACGATCGTGCTCCTTACCTAGAAAGTCATTCGAAACAGAGAATACAACACTACAAAAGGTTAAAGTTCGAGGTACATAATGTCCGATTCTGAAATTATTACAAAAGAAGCGCAGATCGACACGATCAACAAAATTACAAAAGATCAAACCAATTTAATTGATGCATGCGTTGAAATGCTAAACGAGATGAAATCTAATGGCAAGATCAATGAAACCACTGTAAGGGATCTTACTAGTCTTATCAGACAATTAGATTCTCTAAGAGAGCTATTCTACACACGCTTATTCAATTCTCTTAAGCGTGGTGATATGCTACTGAATTAGGTCCTTACCTCTGTTCCCCGATACCCTAGTAGTAGCCTTAAGCCTATACTGGTGCCAGTCTACAAATATTTCATTGCCATCTGTGGTATTTGATGTGCTAAAGATATTAGCATTGTTAATAGCCCAGGCCAGACCCAGTCTGTTAAATCTGCTGTCAGGTATCTTATGTCCTGCTGCTAAACTAAACTGAGCCTTGTTAACACCATCAACATAGAAATCTACCTCACTCCAGTCCTGGTTACAGCTTACTTGAAGCACGTTAAATTCTTGAGCGGACACCACAACTCCTGTATCGGAGACCGTAGAATTGCTGTTGTCGGTTACAACTGCTGACCAAGTGGTATTAGTCTCTCCTCCTCCCGCACCATATTGGAATTCCATGGCATAAGTGGCAGCAGCATTGCTAGTACCATTCCTGATTCCAAAGCACATTTTTCCTTCGTTGGAACCGTTTACCCAAAGACCGCTCGGGGCTATTCTACTTGTGAATGATACAGAACATGAACTAACCGCCAGGGCATTGTTAAAAGTTGTTACAAAGCATCTACCAAAAGCGTCCGTTCCTGATCTTATCTCAAATACACCGATGGTTCCCTTGTCAGGATGCATCACATCATTATCAAAGCATTGACCTGTGCCTGCACCCGTGCCTGCATTTGACTGCCCAAAACCATTTGGACTAGTGCCAGCAGCAAGCCAATCTGATTCATGGATGTAACAGGTTGGGTTCATCTGACCTGTTCTAAAAACATTAAGGTTGTCTGCTGATACGTTTGCTATTACGAGGGCTGAGTCAGTAGAGGCACTGGAAGGGGTAAAATCTATCTCCCCACCACCTAAACCGTCCTCATTGAATAGAAAGTTGGACCCTCCGATATTCAGAGAACTAGCAAAAACTTTAGAACCAGTTCTTACGAGAATTTGAGGTGTAGTAATATCGTCAAAGTCAACATTATTGAGATTCTGAATGTTAGCATTTGTTCCCAAGAATGTTCTGGAGTTAGCAGTGGTATCAGCAACCTGCACGGCTGCCGCCGCTGTAAGAGAAAGATTGGCATTAGTGGCTAGGGTTGCGGTTGTAGCGAAGAATGTTGCCGTAGTATTATATTTTGAATCTGTAAATGCTGTTGTTGCATATGCATTCAGATCCGATTCAACAACAAGATCTTGATCTGCTATGAAGTCTGCAACTGAGGTGGTAGCCGTATTATTACCCGCATTGTAAAGCAGAAGATCCCCGGCACCAGCGCCAGCCGTGGAAGGCTTTTGAAGGGCAGTGGCTAGCAGCGCACCTGTGGCGGCTAAAGCATCTTGTGTGGTGACTAATGCTGCACCAGTAGCGGCTAAAGCAGCTTGTGTAGTGATTAATGCTGCACCAGTAGTCGTTAGGTTAGCATTCGTGGCATAAGCAGCGAGGTCTGAGTTAATTACAATGTCATTTCCAGCAACCTTAGGTTTTTCTGTAAAGGAGACTACCCCGGTAAATACTGCTGGGCCGGTAACGTTTAACCCTACGGGAAATTGAGGCTCATTAGTGGTAAAAGTGATAGGACCAACTACATTGACCGGCCCAGTTCTCGGAACGAGTTCTCCCGATGTAGTGCTCACTAGTGCGGTTGTAGCATATACTACCAAGCTGTCTTGAATTTGAGTTTCAACAATTCCGGTAGTTGCCAGACTCAAAGGCGTTGCAGTTGGACTAAGTGCCTGAGGAGTATTAAGTGAAGCATAAGTAACTATTTGCCCAAGGTTGCCCGTGGGAACTCCTGTTACTGAGGCTCCACCACCGCCGCCACCTCCGGTAGTAATAGATGTAACACACCACCTATCACCATCGTAACCCAAAAGTTGACCCTCAGTGGGTGCTGTCGTGCAAACATCACCAACGTCGGATAGATTAAGAGTAAACTCTTTTAACCCTGTTGAATTACCAGTGGCGTCATCAAATTTCAGGGCAAGTGGTATTTTATTAAAGCCCATTCACGCCTCCTTTATGTTTTGTACTGCTCAGGATCTTCCTTCTTATCTTCGTCTGAATCAGGCTTAATATCATCTAAAAGATCTTCTAACTTAGAGAGAAGTGAAGTAAGATCGTCTTGATCCATTTTTTCTTCCTCTTCTTCTTCGTCATCCTGATCCTCCTCTTTTGGCATATCTTCAGATGCCTTCTCTTCCTCATCCTTCACTTCAGATTTTACTTTTTCGGCAGCCTCTTCAGCATCTTTATCAGCATCATTTGTAGGAACCTCTGAGTTGCTGTCTAGTTCATCGGGGGTGCCTAGGGGGTCCTTAGTATCCATTTCCTCTTCTCCCCCAGTGGCCTCCTCTTCAGCTTCATCTTTCAACTCTTCAGCAGCGTTTTCGACCGCTGGGACTAGCATCTTCAAAACTTGTCCAATCTTGCCGAGGTCGTCAGCGACTTTAGTGAAATCCATGTAATCCATTAAGCTAGCTTCATTAAGAGATTCACCGTGACCAGCATCTCCGAATACCTCCTCAAGGAAAACAGCTAAATCAATCGCCTCAGCACCGTTTTTAGTTTGTAAGCTATTAACAAATTCTAGTAAGGTTTTTTGAATGATCGAATCACCAGGGGCATGCTTTGCTATTTGAGAAATGATCTCACCCTCAGTCATGGTCAAAGTTCTGAAGGTCGGAACTTCATCCAATTTGCGAACATCAATACCATACTTCTCGTTTAGAACATCAAGGACATACTGCTTGATGGGTTTCTTCATCTCATGGATCTTAGTAGCAAACTTGTTAATATCTTTTTGAGAAACCTTAACTTCATTTATTGATAAACAATTACCGATGAGTCCTGTGATTTGTTTCTTGGTAGCCAATGCAAGGTAAGGAGCATCTGATACTACTTGAGCAACCTGATGCCTAACGGAGTCATTGTCACTTTCAAAGATCATTGAGGCTAGATCTTGAACGCTAGCACTATCAACCCAAATGTTATCAAAGTTTCTCTTGGCCTCTAGAAGTTCTTTTTGAATAAGCTCCTTTCTGCAAAGATGCTCATATAAATTTGTTTTTCCAACAAAATTAACTTGAATCTCTGATTCTTCCTGAAGCTGATCCACTGTTTTCTTTGGAAGATCAAAGCTGGTAGAGACAAGATTAACAAGTTTCATACCTGTCTTCATACCCGTGGATTGAAGTAGATCTTCGTTCTCCTTAAGGAATTCAACCAATTGATCTTTAATTTCGTTAACTCGACTGAACTCTTTAGATGACACAATTTTAGTTGATTCTCCAAATCTCGCAGTCTTTTCCTCCAGCCTATCCTTGATTCTCTTGTACGTTAGCTTAGTTTCATACATGGAGAGAATCTTGTCAAAGGAGCCTTCAGCCGATTGATAATCATCCTCAAGAAGATTAGAAAGAACTTTCATTACTTTCTTATCAGTAGCCTCTTCAAATGCTTTCTTGTTTTCAAGGACTTCTGCGTTTTCGACAACAATCTTGGAAAGTTTCAGATTTGGTTTGAAGGCGTATTTACCGCTAATCACTGAACCATTCTCAGTCAAGTAGGTTGCAACACCATCTTCAGCAGAGAATAACTCAACGTTCTCTCTCAAAGTACGAGCCAGATAATCACCAATTTTGATAAGGTTGCTGAATTCTTTTCCACGATTTTCAATCAGATTCGTTAACATATTAAATACACTTGTTACAAAATTATTTAGAGCCGTCTTTAGACGTTGCTTTATTAAAATGATCTTTCTGACGCATAGCCTCAAGCAGTTGAATTAGTTCATCATCACAATCCGACTCGATAGCCAATGATTTCATATAATCATAGTCGAGTGATTCCGCCGCAGTGGGAGGGACATTCTCAGCCGACTCAATAGGCTCACCAGGGGGAATTCCTCCTGGAGGGGGTAATCCGCCAGCCATGGCCTGATTAAGAGCGGGATCTTTTTGATCTTGTTCTAGACCTTTTTTAGTTTGTTCAATTTCACTATCCGACATTTGATAGTAATCTTTGTAAATCTTCTCAATCGGGAAAATGCCCAAACCTTTAACAGCCTGAACCACCCGCGCTTTCTGCTCGTCAGTATCAAGCATTCTCTTGAGTGCCATGTCTGAGGGGGCAGGAAGTTTAATTTTAAGCTTGGTTATCAAACTCGTGGGAAAACCCTTGAGCATTAAATGTCTTTTAGCTATTGTCTCCAAACCTAACTCTATAGATTTTTGAATTCTGGTGATGACACGAGCAAACTTAACGTCAAGTTGAGACAAGTTGGCCTTGCGCTCAGGAGATTGATCTTTCTCGACAATGTAATCTTTTGGAATCTTTAGTGCAGCAAGTAATTTATCCCTAAAGTATTTAACGTCATCCACCTCTCCAAGATTCTCAGCACCTGGGAGGGTGTCGATCTTTGTGCCTGTCCCCTTACCGTTAACTGCAATGTAAAAGTCTTCATCGGCAGCTAAGGCGTTAAAGTTTTCTTCAATATTACCTGTTTGCGCGTTGTAACTCTTACGTTTCTTAAACTTATCCATCTGCTTCTTAATGTGCATTTCAGCCTTAGAAGCAGGCAGCGACCCAGTGTCAATGTAGAATATACGACGCTCAGGCGCTCTAACCAAGCGATAGATGAGCATCGCATCCTCCATCATCTTAAGACTCTTATACGTAACCCGAGCAGCCGCAGCTACTGACTTACCGTAAGGGTAGTGAGTTGGATCCGAGGTATGCAATCTAAAGTGAATAATCTGACCAGGGTCCAGATTAATCATCTTAGCGTCATCTAAATGAGGGCCAATTGACCCGTAAGTTGTGTAGTCATTTTTTTGTGGAATCTCTTGTAGAAACTGCTTGAGATATCCAAACTCATCCTCAACTCTGAAAATGTAATTGGGATTAAGAATCTTAATACGTTGAATACCTCTCTTTACGTTGTTGAGATCCACTATTGTTTCAAGAAAGATATCACCATACTTAACAACATTTCTGGATATGTCCCAAAGATATCGAGTCATGTTTGTTTGTTCAAACATACTTTCAACTTCCTGCTTGGTCATCTCGTCATCAGTGACAACATTCCAAGGCGTACCATCAATATTCTCCTGAGTGCAGTCATCGCTGTAAATGTCAAAAGCTGACGATATTTCAGGATAACCATCCATGTCCTCATACTCTTTATATCTTCTCTTCCTGTCAAACTCGATTTGAGGCAGAATAGGGTAATAGGTTCTTTTGTGACCAAATTCTGCGGGTGGGATCTTAATAACTTCTTTCGACTGGAGCGTATCACCAGCCAAGGGCTTCGGTGCATCAACCGACCTTCGAGTTATGGGATCTACATATTGACTGTCTTTATGATCCTCAACTTCTCTTGCAAAGAATTTTTTAAAAAATCTGCCTAGCAAGCCATAAGGTTGGTTGTATGGCTTTTGGGGATCAGCAAATTGAGTGTAACCTTCGCCACCTTCTCTTATTTTCTTAGAAGCCATTCAATATTCTCTTCGGTTAGTGCATCGTTAGATGTCTTCATCTTATATGTATGAGCGTTACGTATGCCCGCAGGGATATAAGTTTTATCTTCCGCCTTTTCTATGAAGGCATTCCCTCTTAAGTTATTAAAAGTATTGATGGCAGCGGCAAAAGACATTATTAAGTCGTCATGACAGTTTGTGTCTGGCTTGATTCTGCCGGTATCTGAGTCAATAATGAATGTTAAAAGCTCGTTGACCAGCCGATCGGAGTTAATTAAAACTTTACCAGATCTTATATTGTGCTCCAAATCAGCCAACATATTTTCTTTATTCTTTTGAGTGATCATAATTCCGATCTCTCTTTTGCCATCCATTACTAGATTTTCATACTCCAACTCATCCTGAAGGAAATAAATTAAGTTGTTGCCTATACCATTTCTCTCAGGACAAACAAAAGCAGTATTGTAAAGTCTTCCCTCATCTGCTATAATCTTTGCAAACTCATTGATGGGTGTTTTGTTTGAATAAAATTCAGCCACTTGTTTACCATTATAGATGTCAATAATATGAAATGCTGAATAGTCCCTCTCACGACCTATCGATGGATCAGCAGCGAGAACATACTCATGATTTGGTTGTGGATCTTCCCAAACTCTCATCCTATTGTTGTATTTGATCCAGTAATCTTGACTGCAATTTTCTTTTAAGTTTCTAAGAATTTCACCCTCAATATATGTCTCACCAGTCCCTAGAAAGCTTGCCTCGTATTCTTGCAGCCATTCTTTGTAGCTGTGTTTTCTTCGAGTTTGCTCTTCCCATTTGTCTACATTTATTGGAGGGTTACATGTTTCCATCTGTTCATATAACCAATCAAAGCCTTTCTGACGCTTATACTCTGGGTGTTCTTGCCATTTAATATCAATTGGATGAAATCCGTTGTCACCCTCAGTTGCTTGGGTGTACATCTTATGAAACCAATTACCGATACCATTCACTGTAGACAAGCACACAACACGTCCCCCAGTGGACGTAGTTGGCCCTACAGCGGCCCAAATCGTATCAATGTGCTCAATGAAGGCTGCCTCATCTAAGATCAACAGAGAGGCTGATATGGACCTTCCTGATTGTTTTCCTGAAGCCTTGGACTGAATAGAAGATCCATTTTCAAAAGAGAGTGTGTGGTCGTTATCTCTTGTTGTTTTAGGCTTCATCCAAAAAGGAAGTTCTTCATACATTATTTTAATACGAGAAATAACCTCTTTGGCTTCAGCATCACCCTTCGACAAAACAGCAACTCTTTTATTTGTACCAAAAATACAAAAGTGCAAAGCGTAAGCAGCCATCAATGTTGTGCAGCCTGCTTGTCTAAACTTACGCAGAATGGTTAGTCTGTAATCTTGAAACTCATCCAAAATGCGAGCCTGGAAAGGATATAGTTTAAAGTTAACCAGACCTCTCATCGGATGCACAACTTTGATGTAGTGGTTTGTAAAATATTCGCAATCACGAGAACATTTTTTGAATTCTTGTGCAATTTTCTCAAGATCTTCGCTATTATTATTCATGATATTCTTTTCTGTTTGCAGTCGATCAGGTAAGAAACCTGAATCATTAAACAAGCTCATTAATTACTGTAAGGGTAATGAAGCTCTATCTGTTCATGTTTCTTACGATGCTAACTCTATTTATGAAGGACATAAAGAGAATATTAAATTCTTTAAACAATCTCCATTAGAAGATGGAGATATTATAGTGCTGTGTCATGATGACATAGAGATACTCTCTATGCCGGATGAATTAATTAAAAACCTTAGAATAGCCCGAAAACCGGGAGTGGGATTTGTTGGTTTAGCTGGTTCTTGCCACATACCCACTGAAGGTGGTTGGTGGAATGCAAGGAATACGGGAAGCGCCAGAGGTTTCGTGTTTCAAGGTTCAAATCATGAAACCATGACACCTAATTACTTCGGTAAGAGTGGTCAAGTGGTTGTCCTTGATGGTTGTTTATTAGCAGCTACATATGCAACTATAAAGAAAGTTGGATTGGAGCAGCCAGACTACCTAAAAACAGGTTGGGATTTTTACGACATTCATCTTACATATAATGCATATTTACAAGGTTTCTCGAATTACACAGTGCCTATTATTGCATTACATGAATCTCCTGGTATAATGAGAGATGGGTGGTTTGCTGCGAGAGAAAAATTTATGAGTTATCATGCGAGCACAATCCCTCACGCCAGATTACCAGTTGATAAAACACACGGATTACCATAATGGATTACTTAGTAAGCGTTTTGATTTGGGTTTTAGCGGTCTATGGAATGACCACTATCATTGTAAGCTCGGCAATTATGGAGCCGGTTAGAAAGCTGATATCAGCTTGGGTGCCTCCTCTAGGCAAACTCGTTAACTGCATGCTCTGCACAGCGTTCTGGGCAGGTGTATTTTGGGGTATGCTTTACTGGAATCCATTCTCAAAGGCAGAAGGCAATACGTTCCTACACGCCCTTTTCTCGGGCTGCTTCGGATCCGCTACTACTTGGTTGATCTACCTTAAATTCTTCCCTTTGATGCAGGGTAAGTGAAGGTCGTCAACAGCCACCAGCGCAGTTAGTGACAGGTCTGATACCAAATTTTAGTTTGAGTAACATTAGAATAGGTTAACAGGGGTAACTTGATTTTTAAGTCTAGGCCTCTCAAAGGCACCACAATCAGCAGTCCCTAGTCTGGTTGAGTTTGAAAGGTCCTCTGAGGTTGATGTGATTCCTGACACAGGCCCACTAACCACATAATCTAAAGCAAGATTATTAGGGTGATCAACG
>TARA_R100001480_G_scaffold3232_20_pt1 | contig 15613 bp, 21 predicted proteins | sample TARA_R100001480 | Tara Oceans TARA_R100001480 (sample SAMEA2622212) | marine metagenome | biome: marine biome (ENVO:00000447); feature: mesopelagic zone (ENVO:00000213) & marine oxygen minimum zone (ENVO:01000065); material: "saline water (ENVO:00002010), including plankton... | reverse complement strand
TGGTAAATACAATAAAAGTTTAATTCAGAAGTTACACTCTCTCTTCAGTCATAACTTACATAGAGGCGTACCTAAGTCTATGATACAAGCTATGAGTCTTGATAAGTATAAGCCTGTTGATATAGCATTTAATGCTCAGATTATTTTAGAGAATAAACTACAAATGTTATTTGATAAAGCTTTAACTATATCTGATAATGTAGTTTATGGAGGTGGTGTTGCTCTTAACTGTGTGGCTAATACTAAATTACATGAACAATGTAAAGGTAACTTATGGATATTTCCTAATCCAGGTGATGCTGGGGGTTCTCTTGGCGCTGCCGCTTTAGCCTACGGCAAGAAAGTAAACTGGCAACATCCTTACCTTGGCTACAATATAGAGCCATCTAAACCTATAAAGGCTTTAGCTAAAGATATAGTATTACATATAAAGAAATATGGTATGTGTGGAGTGGCTGTTGGTCCTGCTGAGTTTGGTCCAAGAGCTCTAGGAAATAGGTCTCTTATTGCTGACCCGAGAGGAGCTGATGTACAGGACCTAGTTAATACTATAAAACGTAGACAGAAATTTAGACCTTTTGCCCCTGCTGTATTAGAAGAAGATACTATGAAATATTTTACACCTTCGTATGTATCACCTTATATGCAGATGGTAGTAAAATGTATAGATAAAAATATACCTGCTGTTATTCATAAGGATGGCACATCTAGAATACAGACAGTTTCTAAAAGCGACCCAACTATCTTTAGAGCAATTCTAGAGGAATGGAAGAAGAGAACTGGTTGTTCTGTTCTTTTAAATACATCTCTTAACATAAGAGGTGAACCTATGGTAAATAATATATCTGATGCTGATAGGTTTGAAGATAAGTATGGTGTAAAAGTATTCTATTAACCTCTAATTTGCCTAAATAAAGGCAATATGGAGACCTTTTTAGAATTAGTTGGCGAACTCGGAGCTCCCATAGCTGGATCATTAGTTATGGGCTTCTTTATCTTTACCGTAATAAAACAGATTTTAGAAGGAATAGTTGACGATATTAAAACGTTGACTGGTTTCTGTAGTATGCTTGAAAACAGAGCGCGTACTATGAGTAATGAAATGATAAAAATAGACTTACTCGTTAGTAGTGCTTTAGGAGTAAAACCCGATATCGATAGAATTGCTCGAGCAGAGAATTTTATTGAGGACAATAAGCTGGACGTAAGGAGAGACTAATGGATGATTTAGTTTTAGTCGCATCAGAAGATCCTACAATCGTTCAATTAGTCAATGACTATGGCTTTCCCGTTATTATGTCAATTGGTATGGGGTATTTCATTTATTATGTATGGTGGTTTATTGGTGAACACATTGAACCACAAATAGAAGAAATGCACATGGCATTAATAAGAGTGATTGATCAAACTAGAATGTTAGATCAAGATTTAATTAGACTTCAACAAAAAGTAAATGTAGTACTTGAATATAGAGAAGTTGAAAAATTAAAAGAGGAAGTCAATGTACAAAAAGGTAATAATAAGTAGCTTAATATTCGTAGCGTCATCTATATATGCTCAGGAAATAGTTCATGAGTTTAAAAACCCATCATTTAGTGGTATAGGCCAAGGAGCTCACTACTTAACTATTGAGAATCAAGAACACTCAAGAAAGAAAGCAATAGAAGAAGCTTTAGAATCAGCAAGAAAAGCAGCTGAAAGAGAAGCTGAAAATTCTACATTAGCTAAGTTCATTCGTAACTTAGAGAGCAGAATATATGCTCAATTCGCAAAACAATTAGTTGAATCAATGTTCGCAAATGATAACCCTGCTGGGTTTGGATCTTTTGCGTTAGAAGGTAATATTATTACTTGGGAAGTAATAACGGATGAATCAGGAGCAGAATTTATAAGATTAACTGTTGTATCAGAAGACGGAACAGAAACAGTAATTGAGATACCAGTAGGTACAGGAAACTTTGGGCAAGATCCAGATAATGGTTAAATATTTTTTAGCAGCACTTCTACTTACAAGCTGCGCATCAGTACCGCAATGGTCAGAAGGACCAGGTCAATGTGCGTATGAAACAGGTAAGTATGAAGAGGGCTGGAAAAAAGATGTTGTAACTGGAATTGCTAAATCAGTTACTAGAAAATATATATGTATTGAAAATCCTGAAGTTGTAAAACTACCTTCTTACTTAGAGTTATTACAATTACCTCCAGCTCAAGAGATGCCTATAGTTACAGTATATAAGTTTACAGATAAGACTGGTCAAAGAAAAGCAAGAGAAGGAATAGCAGACTTTTCAACAGCTGTTACTCAAGGTGGAGTAGAGATGGTTATCGATGCTCTTAAAACAGCTGGAGATGGTACATGGTTTAGAGTAGTAGAAAGAAATGGAATTGACCATCTAGTAAGAGAGAGACAGATTATCCGATCAGCAAGAACTGATATGGCTAATAAAACAGGACAAGACGATAAAGGTATACAGCCACTTTTATTTGCTGGAATAATAGTAGAAGGTGGTATAATAGGTTATGATACTAATATCAAATCTGGAGGGATAGGAGCTAGAACTCTAGGTATAGGTTACAGTAAACGATATCGACAAGATGTCGTTACAATTTCTATGAGGGCCGTTTCAGTTCTCACAGGTGAAATATTATTAAATGTTCAAACAAGAAAGACAGTACTGAGTTATGGCTCAGGAGGAGACGTCTTCCGCTTTGTAGAGCAGGGAACTCAATTAGTCGAGTTTGAAGATGGTGTGGGTAATAATGAGTCTGTGACATACGCGGTACGGACAGCTATTGAAGCTGGAGTACTGGAATTAATTTACCAGGGGCACGATAGAGGCTTCTGGATTATAGAGGAAGGGCATAGACACCCTCATCAACATGATGGTAAAAATGAACTACATCCTCTTAAGGAAAAGGTAAACGAAAATGAATAAACTTTTAAGTATAGCATTGCTATTGTCGACTTCTTTTATTTTCGCGCAAGCCACTGATGATAACGAGATCTTAATCGAACAATCAGGTGACACCTTAAAGTTATACATAGACCAAATTGGTTTTGGTAACAAAATAGGTGGTACTGATTTTTCTAGTTCAAGTTCTGACTTAGTTATAACTGGTTCTAGTCTAGAATTCGATTTAGACTTTTTAGGAAACCAGAATATTTTATTTGGAGTTGTAAAAGCTGATAGTTCAGTATACAAGCTTGACTTTACAGGCGATTCAAATGAAATAGATTGGGATATTGGATATATCGGTAGTGCCGATTCATCTGATATCAATTTTGACGTTACTGGAGACAGTAATGAGTTTAACTTAGATCAAGGTTATGCAGCAAGCGCCGAAAGATTAGACGCTGATCTAATATTGTTGGGAAGTTCTAATATATTTGATATCGATTGGGAAGCTGATGATATCACTTGGAATCTTGATATTACTGGTGACAGTAATAACATAAACACTTTGCAAAATGATGGTTCGCAAGAACTAATTATTGAGCTTACAGGTGATTCAGCTGATATAGATATTAATCAAATCTCTGGAACATGTGCATCAGGAGCAGGTACAGATTGTGCTACTCCAAACGCATCCATAGATTTAGATATTACATCTGATAATGCAACAATACAAATTAACCAAAAAGATTCGTCTAACGATTCTTAATTTGTTACTCATCAATGGGGTCTTTGCTGACCCCATCGGTGATATAATAGAGCAGACCGGTGCCGGTCAAATAGTCAGAGATGACAATCCACTAATCCTTTCAAAAGATTTTCTTCCAGAAATAGAGTTATATGATACCGCTGAAACAGCAAACGGTAGAATGCTTATAGAATTTATAGATAAAGCAGAACTGGCTCTTACAGAACATACTAAAATATTAATCGACGAAGTCATTTACGATCCAGATCCTAGTAAGTCAAAAATGACAATGCAATTCGTTCAAGGTACAGCAAGATTTGCTTCTGGTAAACTTGCTATAATGAATAAAAAAAATATAGATATAAAAACTCCTACTGCAACAATTGGTATAAGAGGAACAGATTTTACTACTACAGTTGACGAAATAGGGAGATCTTTAATTATATTATTACCTGATGAAAATGGAGATGCATCAGGTGAGATAACTGTAACTAACTTAGGTGGTACTATAACTTTAAATGAAGCTTATCAAGCTACAATGGTTACTACTTTAGATACTCCTCCAAGTCAATCTTTAACTCTTAATAATATAACTCCTAGTATGATTGATAATATGTTTATTGTTAATCCTCCTCCTGAAGTAAAAGAACAAATTGAAGAAGAGGCTAGAGCTGATATGAATCAAGATCAAGGTATACTTGATGTTGACTTTTTGGAATATGATGAACTAGATAAAGACTATGATGATTATGCTAATGATCCAGAATATGACGCAAGAAATGGTAGGATAGATATTGATTACTTAGCAGGTGACTTTTTACCTGATTTATTAGATGCTGTAGAAGAGTTATTAAGAACAACAGAAGAGTTAGGCGACGCTCAAGCAGGAACTGGTGGTCTAAGTGGCTGGGTACTAAAAGATGCTCAGTTTGGATTAAATAAAGATAGTCAATATAATATTTTTGAAGAAGATGGTAAGTTAGTAGTTTATAGGGATGTAAATGGAGTAATAAGTATTACCTTTGGAGCAGGAGCTAGCTTTAGTCTATCTACTGAAGTTGATGGATATCAAGGAACTATTCAAGGAAATGGTGGTGACGATATAATTATAGTTATTAAACAAGGTAACTAGTTGAAATATATATAAAAAGAGTATATAATAGTGCTAAATAGGAGAATATATGCCAATAAAATTTAAACCATCAGCTAAAAAATTTGTAAGAGGAGGCAATCCTAAGACTGCCCCTATTGAGCATTTTTATATTAAAAATACACCTAAGAAAGAACTTATAGACTATATAAATAATGGTCAGAAACCAAAAATAAAACAAAAGTGTAGAAATGAATTAACCCGTAGGGGTATTAAGTTAGTGTGGGAATAGATGGCAACAAGATCTAACTCATTTCAAAAAAATCATATACCTACTGCTGGAATAAGAGGTAAAAAAACTTCGCAAGGCAGAGGTAATGTAGCTAAAGCTACAATGAATAAAAATAAAAAGAGATCCTGGAAAAAATATAGAGGTCAAGGATGAAGGAAAGTAAATTTAATAATAGAGTTGCTAATGCATTAATTGGTGCTTTATTTTTCTTATTTGGTGTAGCCTGGGCCGCTAACTCTTTTGCTGATGATAATATTATTTCTTTAGAGCAATCAGGTAATAACCTTTCCCTTGAAATTGAACAAGTAGGTTATAATAATCAAATAGGAATGTTAGATTCCTCATCATATATTAATAATGCTCCGAACTTAGATATACATATAGTTCAATATAACTTTGCTGGTAATGTAAATAAAATTTTATTTGATGAAGTATCAGGCTCATCTAATTCTTTTAAATTAGGACAAGGTGTTGCATGGCAGAGTGATGGTTCATACACTTACGATGGTGCTGAAGGCGGTGGTCATTATATGGAAATAGATTTATACGGTAATAATAATTCACTACAATGGCACCAAACTAATCAAAGTGGTGCATCAGATGGACACGATTTAAATTTTCATCTAGCAGGTGACTGGAATGAAATTGCTGGTAGACAACAATCAAGTGGTGTTAAGTCAATGAATCTAACAATATATAATGATGATAACTCTGTTACTGCAAGACAAAAAGGGGCAAATGCAACTCATACAGCAAACATTACACTTGACGGGTTATATGGAACTGATTTAATATTTAAACAACTAGGTACTACTACTTATTCTTATTCACTATCACAAAACTGTATGACAGTTGGTGGTTGCACACTATCAATTCAACAAGGTAATTAATTGAAACTCTGGCATGCCGGAATAACTCTATTAGCACTACTTTCTTTGAGAGTAGCTGATCCGTTTTTATTAGAAGCAACAAGATTAAATTATTTTGATATGCTTCAGCGTAATCATGAAGTAGTTACTTCAGATCAAATAATATTAGTTGATATAGATGAAAAATCATTACAGCAGTTCGGTCAATGGCCTTGGCCTAGAAAAGAACTAGCTTTTGAGTTAAATAATATCCCCCCTGACAACCTTCTTGCTCTTTCTATTATTCTTTCAGAAAAAGATAGATTCAACGGTGATTGGTCATTAGCAGAAACACTCCAATATTATCCCTCTATATTAGCAACAGCACCTACCAACCAAATTCAGACAGAAAGAGAATTACATGTAGGAACAGCTACGCTTGGTAGAATACCAGCTCAAGATTATACTCTTGACTTTCCAGGTATACTTCTACCTCAAGAAATATTATCAAAATCGGCAAGCGGGTATGGCTCTATAGGGGCTATTCCAGATATAGATGGTACAGTTAGAAAAGTACCTATTGTTGTTTCAGCAAACAAAAAGGTTTATCCATCATTTGCTTTAGAAATTCTAAGGGTTGCCGTTGGCGATATTTCATATCAGATAAAAACTAATGATGTTGGTATTGAATGGGTGCGTATCCCTGCGTATGCTAAGATCTCCACGTTAGATGATGGTACTGTATATAACACATATTGGAATAAATTTAAACGCATTAGCATAGGGGATATAAGGGGAGAGAATATACCTCAAGGCAGTATCTTAATAATAGGTGCTACTTTTGAAGGAACCAATATTATACCCACACCAGTTGGAGCAATGTATCCACATGATATTCAGGCTAACTTAGTAAAGACTATAATAGACGGAACAGTAATTAAGCGTCCCAATTATTTTTCTTTCGTTGAGCTAATCGTTCAAGCACTTCTTGGTCTTCTTTGTCTCGTTCTATTAAGTCGAGCTGCCGTTTGGATATCTGGGATTGCCAGCCTCTTTTTCGTTGGCGCTGCTGGTTTAGCTTCTTCCTCATTCTTTTATTCAAAATATCTCTTATTTGATCCTACTTGGATAATTATATCTTCTGTACTAGTATTTAGCCATGGAGCATTTATTCAATTCTATAATACTTATAAACAGAAGCAGCAAATAAAAAGACAATTTGGCACTTACGTATCCCCTGATTTAGTAAAACAATTACAGGATGATCCATCATTACTAAAGTTAGGAGGAGAAAGAAAAGAAATGAGTTTTATGTTTATGGATATATGTGGTTTTACTCCTATAAGTGAGCATTATAAAAATAAAAATGATCCAGAAGGTTTAGTTGAATTAGTTAACAAGTTCTTAGATCTTCAGACAAAGATTATCCTAAATAATGGTGGAACGGTAGACAAGTACATGGGTGATTGTATTATGGCCTTCTGGAACGCGCCTCTACCGTGTAATAATCATGCCGATATGGCAATAAAAACCTCAGTTGAAATAATTGAAGCTACTAAAAAACTTAACAATGAACTTAAACCTCTCAACTTACCTCCTATCAATGTTGGCATTGGTGTCAATACAGGTGAGTGCATCGTCGGGAACATGGGATCTGAAGTACGATTTGACTATTCCGTCATCGGAGATGCCGTCAATCTCGCGGCTAGACTCGAAGGTCAAACAAGAAATTACGATGGGGTGGACTTGTTGTTATCATCCTTCACTCGTGAAAGCTGTACAACAGGAGAATTTACTGAGGTCGATAGTATCAAAGTCAAAGGAAAGGAAGAACAGGTTACGATTTTTACAAATAAAAAATGATCCGACTGATGAACAGTTAAGATATTTTTATATTATAAACTTTCTTGATATGGCTGGTTCATATTACTTTATAAAAAATAATCCTAATATAAAAGAAAGCAATCCTTTTTTACCAGAAGAACCAAGTCCAATAGAGTTTATAGCACATAAAGGTTTCTTTGTTCCACTTACAGCTCAGAATTCTGAAGCTGGACAAATGACAATTATGAATACAGTTCTTACAGTTGTTGTCTTAAGAAACTGGTACCTGTATAATAATACATCTGAATGTATTAATAATAATTTCCACGTAGATGGCTATAGAATGCCTTGTATTTAAGGTAGAATAAATAGTTGAAATAACTTACAAACTATTATATAATATACGGAGTAAATATGTACGATAAACAAAAAGTAATTGATCAATTAAAAATTGACGAGGGTATAGTTTATGAGATCTATAAAGATCACTTAGGTTATCCTACATTCGGAATAGGACATTTAGTTCTAGAATCCGATCCAGAATTCGGTCAAGAGGTTGGTGTTCCAGTTTCAGAAGAAAGATGCTTAGAAGTATTTGACCATGATCTAGAAGTTACAGTTAATGAGTGTAAAGTATTATTCCCTGACTTTGATGAAAAGTTAGATGAAGTACAAGAGATACTTATTAATATGATGTTTAATATGGGAAGAACTCGATTAAGTAAATTTAAGAAATTTATTGGAGCTCTTAATGAAGAAAATTATGAAGAGGCAGCTAATCAAATGATGGACTCAAGATGGTATCATCAAGTAGGAAATAGATCAGTAAGGTTAGTTGAAAGAATGAGAAATGCAGGATAAAAAAACTATCCAACAACAAATTGATGAGAAAATAATTACAGTAAAAGATTTTGCTTTATCTATTGAGACTTTTGTTAATGATAAAAAAATTGGCTATCTAGATGCTCTTACACACTACGCTGAACAGAATAATGTTGAGATAGAAACTATAGCATCTTTAGTTAAAAACAGTCATGTACTTAAAGCTAAATTAGCAGCAGAATCGGAAAGTAATAAACTATTAAAGGCTTCAGGTAATAAACTACCTATATAATGAAAAGTTTTGTTATTAGAAATCTTCTCTCTAGAGAAGAGGTATTTGATCTTATTGCTCTTAAAGACGACCGTTGGACAAGAGCATCGTCTATTAGTGAAAAAAGAATGCCTACTACTACAGGTGCTAGAATAACAGAAGCATCTCCTATTAACTATCTTCATACACATACTATTGGTGCTAAAGTAATTAGAAAGGCAAATGAGCTTTTTAACAACAAGTACTATTGTAATGAGGCTATTAGTATTTTAAAATATGATGCTAAAATAAAAGCTAAGTTTGATTGGCATAAAGACACAATAGATTATACAGTTTTTGCTGATCATAAAGGTGATAGAGTAACTGACCCAGAAAAATTTTACTTAATGAATAGAAGGCCTACAAGAGATGTCTCTATAACTATTGCACTTAACAACAGAAGCGACTATAATGGTGGTATATTTAAATTACAATGTGATGAAAGCGATCTTGAAAGTGAAGCTAAAATTATAGATTTAAATATTGGCGATGCTGTTTTATTTGATTCAAAAATGAAGCACGGAGTTACTCCTGTAACTGGTGGAATTAGATATTCAGCTATTTTTTGGTTATATGAATTAGAGAAATATTATGAATGTTGGGATGACACTGAGACAGAGCCCGCTGAAGGTTGGGACAGATTTAAGAGGTACTATGAAGAGCACAATCTCCCCTTATGAGGTATACATAAAGTATCTTGCTCTTAAACAACACTTTACAACGGAACATTACAATTACTTTACTTATAATGGAAAAGTAAGAGCATCTGAGCATGCTTTTGATATGAGAAAAGATAAGTATTTTTTCATGAAATTATCTAAGCATAAAGATGTAGAGAATTTTTTATTAGCTAATATAGTAGATGGAGATAAAGATTTCTGGATTGGTGAATTGAGAGAATCTGCTCCTGAAGACATATACCGCAAATGGAAAAAGAGACAAGAGTCTCTAACTTATACTTTTAAAAATGAGTTAGATAATCTTGATAAAGATTTTGATAAAAACTTTGCAGTTGAAAAATATGGGCACCCTCATTTATTGAGACTATATTTAAGAAACGAAGTTTGTATTGAAACTATGTGCATACTAGATATGCTAGTGGATTATAGTAAAACCTGGAATAAATTTTTACAAAAAGACTTGATCTGGGAAGATAAATATACTATAATAACCAAGTATAGGCCTTTCCTATCTATTAATTTAGATAAGTTTAAGACCATTACTTTGGATTATTTTAATGATAGATAAACCGCAAATAAACCGCAATATATACCGCAATACGCAAGGAGAAAAATATGTCGCAATCATTTGAAGCGCTCAAGAAGAACTCGGCTTCAGAGCTAAACAAACTCACCGAGGCACTAACGAAGCTGGATAGCAGTCCTAAAAATCAAAATGGACCAGATGAAAGAATCTGGAAACCTGATGTTGATAAAGCAGGAAATGGCTATGCAGTTATCAGATTTTTACCAGCACCAGAAGGAGAAGACGTTCCATTCGTAAGAGTATGGGATCATGGCTTCCAAGGCCCTACTGGTCAATGGTATATCGAAAAATCTTTAACAACTATTGGTCAAAAAGATCCTGTATCAGAGTATAATACTATGCTTTGGAATTCAGGTATTGAGGCTAATAAAGATCTAGTCAGAAAGTATAAAAGAAGACTTTCTTTTTATTCTAATATCTACGTTGTAAAAGATCCTACACGACCTGAAAATGAAGGTAAAGTATTCCTCTACAAATATGGTAAAAAGATCTTTGAGAAATTAAATGATCTTATGAATCCACAATTTGAAGATGAAAAACCTGTTAACCCATTTGATCTTTGGGCTGGAGCTGACTTCAAGCTTAAAATACGTAATGTAGAGGGTTACAGGAATTATGATAAGTCGGAATTTGATAGTTCAGCACCGCTGAGCGATGATGACAGCTTACTTGAAACAGTATGGAAATCAGAGCATGCTCTTAATGAGTTTACTACTGCAGAAAATTTCAAGTCATATGATGAATTAAAGACTAAGCTCTATAGAGTTTTGGCTTTAGGTGAAACGAGTAGTCAAGTTGCATCAGCACCTCAACCTCAACCTGAGACAGCTGCACCTTCTATTCCAACTACATCAGCTGATGAAGATGTTCCTCTTTCTTCTGAATCTGGTGATGACGACACAATGTCGTTTTTTCAAAAATTAGCTGAATAAGCTAATTCTCTTCTGGGGGCGGTATCATGCCGCCCTATTTTTTTATTTAGTTACGATTGTTGCTGGTGCAATTATGGAAGGACCGCTTGAGTTATAACTAGTTGAATAAGTTGGTGTTACAGTATTAATTTGATTAACTTGAGATGAATCAATTAAGTTAGAAGCAACTAATTGTTGAATTACTGATTTTTGTAAAGATGCTACCTGTGCTTGAGAAATAGGTTGACCTCTTACTGATACACCTAATGCATCAGCTACTTCGGAAAGATTTACCATTTTATCTGTATCGATTTTATTAATAGACTTAATAAATTTATCTAATTTTTTAAAATTGCCTGTACCACTTATATTTTCATCACTTAAATTTTCAACTAACGGCTTCATTGCATCCATAGCTTTTGCAAAATTCTCAGTAACATCTTCAGGTACGTCTGCAAAAGTAGCCATACCAGGTCCTAGCTCTTGAAGAGCTTTTGCTACTTGAGTTAAGCTACCACCAGTAAATATAGAAACGAATGTTTGCATATTCTTATTTGCTGTAGCCATATACATAGCAAATTTATCGTCATCTCCATCTAGTCCTAATTTATCAAATTCTTGTAATAAGGTCTCCCCTCTTGAACCTGTAACTAAGAAATATAAAGCATCAGCAATATCTTTAAATTTTTCTGGATCAAAATCAGGTATTCTATTAATCTCAGCTAGACCTAGCCCTATTTCTTTTAATGGATTTACATCTTCTCCAAACAATCCACCTCTTGATACAGCTAAGTTTTGCATAGCAAGTGATTCAATATAACCTACACTGCTTGTTATACCCTCAATAGCTTCAGCAACTAACTTGAAATCTTGTTCCATTATTTCTGAATTACGTACCATTTTTGATGTACCATCAGGTCCAGTATATTCTACCATTGTAGAAGCTACACTTTGTAATGATTGTAAACCTTCTGTGATATGAGAAAAATCAACATCATCTAACCTTTTCATACCTCTAGTACCAAAGAAATTATCTGTTCCTGCTAATAGTTCAGCAAGTCCTTGTCCTATTAAAGTAAGATGCATCTTAGTTTGTTCACCATCTTTTATAGTATTAAGCTGCTTTATGCCGTCTGCTAGGTTTTTAAGTGAGTTTCTTTCACCTAAAGTTTTAATAATTTTAGATCCGTCTTTATATGGGCTATCAAATAATTCATCTTCAGTTAACGTTAGAATAAATGCAGCTAGAGCCTGACCTGACTTAGTTAAGTTTTCTTCTAAATTAGGACTAACTTGTTGTATATTATTTAAAGCATTCATGCCATCGGCTAGATTTTGGAAATCAGCACTTGCTATACTTTTAATCATATTTGCAGTACCTATGGCTCCAAAATTAGTCCAAAAAGGATTAGACTCTTCAGCAAAAGCACCTAAACCTTTACCGAATTTTCTTAAATTTTCTTCAGATACATCAGCTTGATTAAGCTCTTCCATACCTTCTGCTAATTCTTTAAATGCAGTACCAGATAAAATACGTAAACCTATTGAACCTAAAATACTAGAATTCTCAGATATTAGTTTAATAGCTTCACCTATATCTTCAAATACTTCATTATTTAATGAAACAGTATTTAAATCTCTTAAGCCGTCAGCTAAGTCCTGGAACATAGCCCCTGAGAATATTCTAAATGCTATTGAATCTTTAACACCAACATCTTTTATTAAGGCCCTAATAGCTGTATTTAATTTATCGAAATTTTCTGTAGATACTTTAACTTTGTTTAGATCGTCTAGTCCTTTTGCTGTATTTTGTAAACCTATACCAAACTTATCTACAGCAGCTGCACCCAAGTAAAGAGCACCAGTAAGTACAGCTAAACCTAAACCAACTGCTCCTAAAGAACCACCTACAGCGCCGCCTAATGCACCACCTGCAGCTCCGCCAGCAGCTCTGCCTCCTAGAGCACCAATTCCTCCACCAAAAGCAGCACCACCTATAAAGCCGCCTTTGCCGCCGCCTCCGCCTGTTCTTTGTAGAGTCTCTTCTAGTCTTGCTAATTTCTTTTCAAAATTATCTAATGAATTTTCATCTTGTTTTGAAATTCCAAGATCATCAAAGAGTTTCCCAAACATGGAAGCTTTACTAGTACCTGAACTAGCTTGGTCAGTTCCACCTTCTAATATTTCTTCTGCTACTTTGTTTAAAGGTACTAAAGAGGTAGCTATTGTATCTAATCCTTTATTTACATCACCTAGAAGTTTTACTTGACCTTTATTAAGTTCATTAGTTAATGAGATAGCATCAACTACATTATCATTACCTTGAACTATTGCTGTTGTTAATTTATTGATACGCATGACCTGCTGGCCAATTATACCAAAGACTTGAGAGTTTGTTTTAGATTCACCTTGGCCTTTAGGCAACGGTTTTTTATCACCAATTTTAGGTTGTTTAAAAGTAGGATTATTATCGTTGCCTTCTGCCATTTTTATTTACCGAATGCTTTTCCAGCTTCACTAATACCAAATGCACCGAGTGTTACAACAACAAACGATGTATATATTGTATCAGATATAAGCAGGTCTTGTCCTAAAAATGCTGTAACTAGGTCACAGACTCCAAATACAGTCATTAGACCAAATGATATAAATCCAATTATTGCTTTTTCATTTACATCATTATCATCTAGAAATAGATCCATGAATTTTCTTTTAGGTGGAGCTAGTTGCTTACGAGCAGCTTCAGCTTCATCTTTTAATTCTTTGATAACATCTTCTTGACTGTCAATCTTTTCGATTAACGCCATATACTTATCAAGATCTATTTCGACTTCATTTCTATCATTATCTTTAGCCATTATTTCTTTTCCTCATCTCTTCTTGAGCTTTCAAATAATCCACTAACATTTCAGTATATAACTCACGCTCAAACGGATACATATTTTCTAGTTCCGTTAACGAATATTTATGGTGCTGAGCAAGGTTAAACTGTAATTGATAATGATTACCTAAGTCCGTGTGGCTTAGGCAAACGTAAAAAAATCAAGTAACCCTTTCAGCTCCCTCTCTTTCATATTACCATCTTGCTCTTCCCATTCTATTTTAGCATAAAGGTATGGAGCACTAGCAATAAATTTTTGTATTTCTGAAAAGTTTTTAGCAGATAAACTTGAATAAAATTCTGATCTTTCCTCTTCAGAGTAATCATCTAACATAAAAACTTCTTTACCATCTTTTGAATAAACAGATTCTATAACACTACCAATAAGTTGTATAGCCAGATCGCTTATATTACTATCCATAATTGTACTTTTATCAAAACCTTTTAAAGAACCATAAGTAGGATGCCTTAATTTAAGCATATACTTATCATCTAATTCTAACTTTGAATCTGCTTTTTTATCGGACTTTAATATAATATCATCTATAGTTAAACTGGACTTAGCGTATACTGGATTTTCCTCAGTATAAGCGCTATCATCTTTTACATTTAATTCAATTATTGAATTTACTGATAACCCTCTTAGCTTAACAAATAAGTATTCAAGCTCATAAGTAGGCAATTTTGTAATATCAGTTTTATCTAATAAACAATTATTTACAACTTGCATGATAGCATCAATAATACTTTGTTCTTTATTATCTTGCTGTGCAAATAAAAGGATCTTTTCTTCTTTAACAGTAAAAGGTCTTACTTTTACTTTAATTTCACTCACCGGTAAGTCTATATCAAACTTCGGTGCATCGATTTTAGGTAGCATAATTTATCTCCGTTTAGTCAAATCCATCAGCTTCTGAACCACCTGTGAATCCAGAGCCAAATGTTCTTGCATTATTTAATAAGTTCAAAGCGTCTTGAACATTAGTAGGCTTTTCAAAACTCTTAACAACTTCAACTGCACCTTTCATCTTAGAAATAAACTGGAATAAGTTCATTCCTTTTTCACCATCTGGTGCAGTAGGTGATGGTGTGTTATCTGGTGTAATAGCCCTGTAGGCTAGTTGAACTGATAAAGTAGTTAGTTCATTGTTTTGCTGCCATCCAAGTTCTATAGTACCCATACTTAAGATACTTGCATCAACTACTTCATATTTTAATATTCTATCTTCTTTTGGATCAAAAACTTCTATATCTAAGTTCATTGCATAATCATCGTAGTAACCTACTTGACCAAAATGAGCTTGCTTTTTTTCACCTAATGAAGTAACTTTTTGTAAATCACCGCCTTGATAGTTAGCATGAAATAAAGCCCATTGGTTAAAAAAATCTATTACATTATTGTTATTATCTAAAAAGAATTCTATAGCAACGGTACTTGGGGCAAAATTTGATACACGCCTTTCTATTGGTCCAAAACCAGCTCTTCTTACATCTGAAGTAACAAAGTTTAAAGCAGGTACTGCAAATTTATAACCTAATAAACTTAATGTCTCATATTTGTCTTTTGCAAAAGTAAGTTGTTCGCCTTTTGGTTTAAACTTTATTCGACATAAATTAGGGACCTGAAGCCCTTTTAATCCATGTACTTTACTTTTTACGTCGTTTATATCGAACATTACTTATTCCATTTAGTTCTTGACTCTTTCCATACTGTATCTTTATTTGCT
>TARA_R100001480_G_scaffold7047_1_pt1 | contig 16129 bp, 26 predicted proteins | sample TARA_R100001480 | Tara Oceans TARA_R100001480 (sample SAMEA2622212) | marine metagenome | biome: marine biome (ENVO:00000447); feature: mesopelagic zone (ENVO:00000213) & marine oxygen minimum zone (ENVO:01000065); material: "saline water (ENVO:00002010), including plankton... | reverse complement strand
GAGAAGGTTTTACCCTTGGCCTTCGCTGGATTGATTATGGAAGGCGGTGTGATAGGATATGAAAGCAATACTAAATCGGGAGGTCTGGGAGCCAGGTATTTAGGTATTGGTGGCCAAAAAGAATATAGGCAAGATACCGTAACTGTGTCACTTCGGACCGTTTCAGTAAGCACTGGCAAAGTGCTCATTGAAGTTTTAACAACAAAAACTATATTAAGTGTTGCTATTAGCCAGGACGCTTTTAGATTTATTTCTAATGGCACCGAGCTAATAGAGATTGAAAATGGCATGGTTGAAAACGAATCTGTAAATATTGCTTTACAAAATGCGGTTGAAACAGCTGTTTTGGAAACCATAAAACTAGGAGTAAAAAATGGATATTGGAATATACCGGATCAAGAGCTACTTGATTCTATTCGCGGTTAGCGGATTTTTATTAGCGGATAACGAGGTTTATGTAGATCAAGTCGGTGCTACATTTAATTTAGATATTGAACAGCTAGGATCCTCAAACATAATTGGCGGAGCGGACGCTGTAGCGGGAGGCATGACTGCATTAGATTTAGATGGTGCGACCATGACTTTGGATATAAACCAAATTGGTGATTCGAACAAATTTTTAGGTGATATTACATCCGACACTTTCACTGGTTTTTTTGAGTTTGATGGAGACTCCAACGTTTTTGATATACAAGTAGATCCAACGAACACTTATGGTGCTGATAGCGGTAATTTTAACGTTGACGTAACTGGGGGCAGTAATACCTTTGAGTTAAATGTTGCCACTGCCGACTTAGCAAGCACATTAGACTTAGATTGGATTGTCCAGGGAGACTCAAATGATTTTACCTTTAATATTGACTATGACCTTGCAACCAATTATGTTGATGTAGATGGAGATTCAAACACAATTAATTTTGATGCAGACGGAGATAGTGGTGGATATTTCTATTTGGATCAGACAGGTAATTCACGAACATTTAATATAGAACAACAAAGTACATTAGCAAGTGACTGGCTACAAATTAATTCTAACGGTAATAACGGTACTATTTGCGTCAAGCAAAACGACGGCGGAACAAGCACCTCGTGTTGAAGTAGGGGCCATATCAGAGGTTAATGGTAGTGCCAGGATTGTTAGAGTAGACACCTCAATATCTTCTGTATATGAGGCTACCATTGATTCCAACGTAAAGAGTTACGATAGACTCGAAACCATGAACGGCCGTATGGCTGTGACTTTTCTTGATGAAACACTAATACGACTAACCGAACACTCTCAAGTGTTAATTGATGAGTTTGTGTTTGATCCAAATCCAGACAAATCAAAAATGGCCCTAAACTTTGCAAAAGGGACGGCCAGGTTTGTAACAGGCAAACTAAAAAAAATAAACAAAAAAAATATAACCATAAGAACTAATAGCGCGGTTATCGGTATTAGGGGTACTGACTTTACTATCACCACAAATGAAATCGGTGAGTCACTAATAATATTATTGCCAAACCCAGACGGCACTGCCAGCGGTGAAATAGAGGTAACTACTGCTATGGGTTCAGTAATATTAAATAAACCCTACGAATCAACAGTGACTACGGTTTTTGAACAAACTCCTAGCAAACCCGTAATTTTAGATCTAACACTGGATGTCATTGATAATATGTTAATTGTCCAGCCCCCAAAAAAGGACGTAAATTTTATAGAAGAAGAAACCAGCTCAAATAACAACGTATTAGATGTTGATTTTTTAGAGTTTGATGAATTAGATGTTGATTATTTTGCAAAAGACGAGCTCGAATTTACGGAGCTAGATATAAATTATTTAGATGTTAATTTTTTTGAGGATCTATTAAAAATTATTGATGAGCTAGATCAGTTAGAAGAAGATGATCTAAAACAAGAACAAACCGTAACAAGAATCACTGGTACAAAAGTAGGACAAGATACGCAAACACAAATTATTACCTTAGTTTCTGGTGATTTGATTAGCCTGCGCAGAAAAGTAGAGCAATCGGTCCAAGTAGATTTAAACAATAGCCAAGGCTATACTGTAATTTTTATACAGAACGGAGTTTCTAATACTGTAAAAATAAATGGTGGTGGCGACTCTATAATAAAAATTACGCAAGGATCTTAATGAGCAAAGTTTTTATAGGAATTATTTTAGTGCTGGGGGCAGGATTTTATTACCTAATGGTAGAAAATACTCGTCTTTCACAACTCAATCAAGCGTTTGAAATACGGAATCAAGAACAACTCGCCACCATAGAAACCATGCAAAATGATTTTAAAGTACAATCCGAGGGACTCCTGGCCCTTCAAACAAAAAATCAAGAGATACAAGCCGAAATGAATCGGTACCTGGACATTTTTAAAAGACACGATTTAACTAAATTAGCCGCGGCAAAGCCTGGTCTAATAGAACCGAGAGTAAATAATGGAACTAAAAAAGTTTTTGAAAGCATCGAAGAGGACAGTCGCAATATTGATAGCCTCAACGATGGCTTACAGTTGCAGTCTAATCCCTAGCTTACAGCAAGTAGAGGTTGTTAGTAAGCCGGTTGAGCGAACATTTATACAACCAGTCATGCCTAGGGGAATCGATCTCAAAGAGCCTTACTGGTATGTTGTGTCCGAAAAAAATATAGATGAGTTTTTAGCCAGGATTGAAAAGGACCAGGGCAATGTTGTTTTTTTTGCTATGTCGGTTCCAGATTACGAATTGATGGCCTACAACATGCAAGAGTTAAAAAGGTATATTAATGAATTGAAACAGGTTGTGGTTTACTATAAAACCGTAACAACAACAAATGGTGAAGATAATGAGTGACGGACCAGACGCTTTTGTTTACCAGGCTGAGCTAGACAGGATCGTAGACGGTGATACTTTAGATTGCATTTTGGATCTTGGGTTTGATGTCAAACTACACAAACAACGAGTACGATTGCATGGGATAGATACACCCGAAAGCAGAACAAGAGATTTAGCCGAAAAAAAATTAGGACTTGCGGCTAAAAAAAGATTAGGCGAATTGTGTAAGGGTAAATTTAGGGTAAAATCACTCGGCAAAGGAAAATATGGCAGAATACTTGGCATACCTTATACAGAAGATGGCGAAGATATTTGCCAGATTCTTATCAAAGAAGGTCACGCTGTTGAATACACAGGTGGCAAAAAAACCAAAGTGTGGGGGGATTATTAACATGCACATATCAGAAGAAGGTAAATCATTAATTAAGAAATTTGAAGGCTGTAAGCTAGAGGCATACTTAGACGCTGTAGACGTACCTACTATTGCGTATGGCAGGACTAAAGGTGTGCGGCTAGGCGATGAGTGCACGCAAGAACAAGCAGACGCCTGGCTTGAAGAGGAGCTAGAAGAGTACGGTGGTTATGTAAACGATGCCGTAAAAGTACCATTGACTCAAAACCAGTTTGATGCGTTGGTTGCATGGACTTATAACTTGGGCCCAACAAATCTTAATAACTCAACCATGCTTAAAGTATTAAACGAAAACAATCTTGATGAAGTCCCAGCTCAAATGCGCAGGTGGAATAAAGCCGGCGGAAAAGTGCTCGAGGGACTAGAAAGAAGAAGGCTTGCAGAATCTATGTTATTTGAAGGCAATTCCGCCTGGCATGAGGTATAACACGAAACAAAATTACATTATACTTTCCTTAGACGCATGAGCGTTTAGGGTTGGGTGATTACTATGTCACTACCTAATTACCTGGCCCGCCTTTATAAATATGAGTGATGTTTCCCTAAAAGATTTCGATATATTGTCTGAACAAGACAAAGCGGAGGCCGTAGCTTTACTAAACCGATATGAGCAGTTAGATAAGCAAGATGCTTGTCAAAAAGATTTTATGGGTTTTGTTAAACACATGTGGCCCGAGTTTATTGAAGGCCGACATCATAAAATTATTGCAGACAAATTTAACAAAATAGCGGATGGTAAATTAAAAAGATTAATAGTTTGCCTGCCACCTAGACACTCTAAATCTGAGTTTGCCTCCACCTTTTTTCCTGCATGGATGATGGGCCGTAGAGGTAATCTAAAAATAATTCAAACGACACACACAGCGGAATTAGCAGTGCGATTTGGTCGTAAGGTAAGAAACATCATTGACAGTGATGAATATCAGCATGTTTTTCCAGATACTAAACTACAAGCAGATAATAAATCAGCTGGTAGATGGACAAGCAACCAGGACGGTGAATTCTTTGCCGCTGGTGTGGGTGGTGCAATCACTGGACGTGGTGCTGACTTGTTGGTTATTGATGATCCGCACTCCGAACAAGACGCACTATCTCCGAAAGCCTTGGAAAGCGCTTACGATTGGTACACCTCTGGACCTAGGCAACGTTTACAACCAGGAGGAATCATAGTCATAGTTATGACGAGGTGGTCTACAAAAGACCTGGTTGGAAAAGTTTTACAAAAACAGGGTGAAGATAACGCTGACCAGTGGGATGTCGTTGAGTTTCCAGCAATTATGCCAGATTCGGAAAAACCTCTATGGCCAGAGTTTTGGAAAAAGGAAGAATTACTAGGAGTAAAAGCCTCTTTGCCCGTAAGTAAATGGAACTCACAATGGATGCAAAACCCCACCGCAGAAGAAGGATCAATCGTAAAAAGAGAGTGGTGGCGTAGATGGGAATACGAAGATATACCACCTTACTCATACGTTATACAAAGCTATGATACAGCTTTTTCAAAAAAAGAAACTGCTGACTATTCAGCCATAACAACCTGGGCCATATTTAATGCTGGCGACGAAACAGCCGATGCAATTATTTTATTAGATGCAAAACGAGTCCGAGTAGACTTCCCAGAATTAAAAAGATTGGCTATGGAAGAGTATAGATATTGGAAACCAGATTGTGTTTTGATTGAGGCAAAAGCCTCTGGAACACCACTCACACACGAATTAAGAAGGATGGGCATACCTGTTACTTCTTACAGTCCGAGCCGAGGCCAAGATAAAATAGCCAGAATGAACTCTGTAGCACCAATTTTTGAGTCCGGTATGGTCTGGGCCCCGGAGCATGATTTTGCCGATGAAGTTATAGAAGAAATGGCTAGTTTCCCTTTTGGCGATTATGATGACTATTGCGATAGTGCTACAATGGCTTTGATGAGATTCAGACAAGGGGGCTTTGTTTCTCTTGAAGAAGATTACCAAGACGAGGTTAGACTTTTAAAATCTAACAGACAGGTATATTATTGATGAAGATATATATAACTAAATTTATCCATGATGGCAAAGAATTTGCTGGACCTAACATTCATGCAGATAATATGGACAATGCCGAATTGATCGCTGAGTCACAAGGTTTAGAAGTTATGGGAGAATTACAAGACATAATACAGGCTTATGAAATGGATGTTGAGCCGAAGGTAATACATTAAAAATGGCAATAGAAAAGGTATTAGACGCAGAAAACTCACCCGATATTAAAAATCAATCTTCTGCTGTGGAAGTTTTCCCGGAGGAAAGCAGAAACGATCAGATAGCTAATGCCGCACAGATTTTAGTTGATGAAGAACAGGTTTTAATAGATGAAGAAATATTAGAACCAGAGCCTCCGCTTATGAATTTCAACGCTAACTTAGTTGATTTCATAGATGAATCCACTTTACAAAAAATATCCTCAGATCTTTTAAGCTCAATAAAATCTGACAAACAATCAAGATCAGAATGGGAAAGGACTTATACCGATGGCCTTAAATATCTTGGTATGAAGTTTGACGAATCGAGATCACAACCCTTTGAAGGATCCTCTGGAGTGATACATCCAATACTCGCAGAGGCCGTAACACAATTCCAGGCCCAGGCTTATAAAGAAATGTTGCCGCCTAAAGGCCCAGTTAAGACAGAAATTATTGGTGCCAGGACAATAGAAACTGAGGATCAAGCTGAAAGAGTACAAGAATTTATGAACTATTACATTATGAATGTAATGAGTGATTATGACCCAGAGTTAGATATGTTATTGTTTTATCTACCTTTGGCTGGATCTGCTTTCAAAAAAGTATATTTTGATAGCGTTACAGGCAAAGCAGTATCTAAGTTTATACCGCCCGAAGATCTAATAGTGCCTTACGAGGCCTCAGATATCAGCTCAGCAGAGAGAATTACACATGCAATTAGCATGTCTTTGAATGAAGTCAAGAAACAACAACTAACTGGTTTTTATGCAAACGTCGAAATAAATGATGAAACTTACGACTCTGAATCAGAAATAGAAAAAGCGATTGATGATATTCAAGGGGTAGAGCCTAGCTATAAAGAAGATCGCAATAGAACTATTTACGAGATTCACACTGTATTAGATATTGAGGGTTTTGAAGATCTTGATGCAGAAGGACAACCTACAGGTTTAAAATTACCATACATAATTACTATAGATGAGGACTCATCAACTGTTTTATCAATAAGAAGAAACTATTTAGAAACAGATCCTCTTAAAAACAAAATTAATTACTTCGTACAGTATAAGTTTTTACCAGGCCTAGGTTTTTATGGTTTAGGCCTATCTCACATGATTGGTGGGTTGTCAAAAGCATCAACATCAATATTAAGACAGCTTATAGATAGCGGCACGTTAGCCAATTTACCTGCTGGTTTTAAAGCAAGAGGCATGCGCATACGGGATGAGGATGAGCCACTACAACCAGGAGAATTTAGAGATATAGACACTACAGGTGGTTCTCTGAGAGAAAACTTAATACCTTTACCGATTAAAGAACCAAGTAGTGTATTGATGCAATTATTAGGGTTGCTTGTAGACTCTGGTAAGCGTTTTGCGGCAATAGCTGATATGAACGTAGGCGACATGAACCAAGCCATGCCTGTAGGGACTACAGTGGCTTTACTGGAACGCGGAACAAAAGTTATGTCTGCAATCCACAAACGGTTACATTATGCACAAAAAATAGAGTTTCAGATACTTTCTAAGGTTTTTGCTGAGTATTTACCGCCTGTTTATGAGTTTGCTGTTGGTTCTGGATCACAAGAAATAAAAAGCCAGGACTTTGACGGTAGGATTGACGTGATACCGGTATCAGATCCAAACATATTTTCACAAAGTCAAAGAGTTACCCTGGCACAAGAGTTACTACAAATGGTTCAATCTGCCCCAGAAGTCCATGGGCCCATGGGGATATACGAGGCTTACCGTAGAATGTACTCTGCTTTAGGTGTTGATAACGTTGATAATTTATTGCAACCACCGCCAGATATGACTCCAAGACCTATTGATGCAGGTATTGAAAACTCTGGTCTTTTACTTGGTCAACCAGCACAAGCCTTTGAGCAACAAAATCATCAAGCACACGTTGAGGCGCATAGAAGTTTATTTTTGACAAGTGTTGTTCAAGAAAACCCACAAATTCAGTCTTTAATTATTAGTCATTGCATGCAACATCTTCAATTTTTATCAGCTCAGCTGGCCGTAGAGCAGATCCCAGAAGAAACACAACTACGAATACAAGAGATTCAAATGCAAATGCAACAAGTTACTCCACAAGAGGCTCAACAAATCGGGGAGCAAATACAAATGATACTCGACCAATTCAGTGCCCCAATTATGGCTGAACTTACCAATAATTTTCTCCAATCTATAGGCCAGGGGTCTGGTGAAGATCCTCTTGTGGAAATCAGAAAAACAGAGCTGGCACTTAAAGACAAAGAGTTAGATCTTGACGCTAACAAATTTGTTGCAAAACAAGAGCAGAGAGCACAAGAAAAATTATTAGATGCAGATTTACAAAAACAACGTATTGATGTGCAAAAAACGATTGCGGATGATAAACTCGAATTAGCTATAGATAGATTAAAGCAAAATGCAGATCTGAAATTGCTAGAGTTAGAAACCAAACTTAGGAGATAAAATGACAACATCTTATAAATTAGATGCCGTTCAAAAGCTAAAACATGCGAAAGCAGAGGAACGCGCCAAGGAAATGCAGGCAAATGCTAGAGCTGTTATGGATGCGCAAGCTAAAAAAGAGGCAAGCGACGCCAGGATAGCGGCAAAACTTAAAATTATTGAGGCAGGTGGGGTTGTTCCAGATCCAGTGCCAGTAGTAAAAGAGGAGCCTAAACCTAAAGCTACACCCAAAAAAGCAACAACAAAAAAAGTTGCACCGAAAAAATCAACAGCTAAAAAAACAACAGCCAAAAAGAAAGGACGACCAGCCGGATCAAAAAGTAAAAAGTAATGGATGAAATAGATCTACTCGATAGAGTAAAAAAGTTGATTGAAAATCGCGAAAAGCAAATTCAAGAAACTTTAATGTCTGGCGGCTTAAAAGATATTGAACATTATAAATATTTGCAAGGAGAGCTCAGTGCTTTATACTATATTGCAAACGAACTTAGTGACATATATAAAGGTTGATAATGGCAGAAACAAAGAAAGTAGCAGACGCTTACATAGATCCGGATGATAGAATTTTGGATCCAGAACTCTTAGACAAATCACTTTTAGACCGCATGCCACAACCTACAGGATGGAGAATGTTGGTTCTTCCGTATGCGGGTAAAGCAAAAACTAAAGGTGGTATTGTATTAGCAAAAGAAACAGTTAATCGGGAGGCCCTAGCGACTGTTGTTGCTTATGTGGTTAAAATGGGCCCTCAGTGTTACAACGACAAAGCAAGATATGGCGATAAGCCATGGTGCGAAGAAAAACAATGGGTTTTAATAGGGCGCTACTCTGGCTCTAGGTTTAAACTTGAAGATGGTGCGGAGGTTAGAATCATCAATGATGATGAAGTTATAGCCACCATTCTCAATCCAGATGACATAGTGAGTTTATGATGAGTGAACAAGAAAATACTCAAGCTGTTCAGCCAGAGGTTGAAGAGTTAGAAGTAGAGGTAGTGGATCAACCGGAAACCGAAGAAACTAAATCTGAGGCTGTTTCCACAGACGATGAATTAGAAAATTACACAAAAGGTGTATCAAAAAGAATTAACAAGCTGAATGAGCGCAACAGAGCCGCAGAGGAAAAAGCGGCCAGGTTAGAGCAAATGCTGGCCCAAAAAGAAATGGAAACAGCAAGCATGTTAAAGCAAAACCAAGAAACTAAGGCTCAACTTTTGGTTAAAGAAGAAGAGGCTTTAGAGGCAAAACAACAACAAGCCGATGATTTATACAAAAAAGCTATACAATCAAATGACGCTGAGTTGATAAGTAAAGCTGATACGTTAAAAAGTGATTTAAGTATTCAAAAAGAAAAACTTAAAATTGCAAAGCAACAAGCAGATCAACAAACGTTTCAGAACCCACAACCTGTGCAACAACAAGACCAGGTTGCGCAACCACAGGTCCAACCAGAACCTTCAAGAGAGGCCAAAGAATGGCACGCAGAAAACTCTTGGTACGGCGATGATTCGGACCCAACCAATCAACAAGCTACGCAATTTGCGTATTTCACACACTTTAATTTAATAAACGAAGGTTATGAGGCTGACTCACAAGAATATTATGACCAGCTCAATAGTCGTGTTTATAAAGTTTATCCAGATCTTCAACAATCTGGAAATGTCGAGCAATCAGAAGGTAGACCCGCTGTGCAAAGAGTCGCCTCAACCTCTGTGGGAGGTCGACAAAAAACACAAGGCAAAAAGAACGGTGTAACTTTCTCTAAATCGGAAGTTGAGCGTCTCAGAGGATTAAAACCACACAATATGACAGAAGATGCGTGGTTGAAATCTGTTGCTAAAGAAAAACAAAAAATAGCCAACAGGGAGGCAAAATGAACGAAGAAAAAGTAACTACAACCAGACAATCCCGTGAATCCGAGAGTCACGCTAATACTACTCGTAGACAACCATGGAGGCCGGTTAGAAAGCTAGAAACCCCTACCCCACCAGAAGGATATGAATATCGTTGGATAAGAGAATCCATGCTGGGCCAAGAGGATAGAAGTAATGTAAGTAAAAGACTTAGGGAAGGTTGGGAGCTCGTAAGAGGCACTGATTTACCTACAGAATTTGTCTTACCTACTATGGAAGAAGGCAGACATGCTGGCATTGTTTATAACGATGGACTACTCTTAGCGAAGATTCCTGTAGAAACCAAAAATGAGCGTAATGCTTATTATGAAGGTCAAACAGCTAAAAAACGTGAGGCACTGGATAACAACATGTTCAATGAGTCGCGTAAAGATAGCCGTTATGTGCAGTATGATTCAAAAAGGGAGTCTAATGTTACTTTTGGGAAAAAGTAACAACATATAATAGGAGCTAAAAATGGCTAATAGTGATAGCGCATTTGGATGCAAGCCTGTTCGTATGATGGGTGGAGCACCATACTCTGGTGGTCAATCAAGATACAGAATCGCAAGTGGAGCTACAACTCCAATCTTTCAAGGCGATTTAGTAACTCAGTTGACAGCTGGTGTAATTGGTAGACATACCGCAACTGGTACTGTTCCGATTGTCGGAGTGTTTAACGGTGTTCAATACACTGATCCAACCACAGGCGAGCAAGTTTTCAAAAACACATATCCTGGCAGTATTTCTGCTAGTGATATAATCGCAAGCGTAATAGATGATCCAAACGTAGTGTTTGAGGTCCAAGCAGACGATACCTTCCCGGTAGCTGATCTGTTCGGTAACTTCGACATTGTTGATGGTTCACCTGTTGGCGATACTAAGTCTGGAAGGTCAAACCTTGAACTAGACGTAACAACCGGTGCTACGACCGCAACGTTACCTCTCAAGGCGATTGATATCTCCCAGGATCCCGATAACGATGACGTAGCATCAAGCAACACCAATGTTCTTTGTGTGATTCAAAACCACATCATGGGGCAGAAAGGTGCTGGCCTAGCGTAAGGAGTAAATAATGGCAATATCAAGAGCTCAACTAGCTAAAGAGCTAGAACCAGGTCTGAATTCATTATTTGGTCTTAACTATGATGAATACGATCGTGAATACGAAGAGATCTTCACTATTGAAGATTCCAACCGTGCCTTTGAAGAAGAAGTATTAATTACTGGATTCGGATCTGCGCCGACTAAAACCGAAGGTCAAGGAGTAGTCTTTGACAACGCGTCTGAAAGTTTCAGTGCACGTTACACCCACGATACAGTGGCGTTAGCGTTTGCTCTAACAGAAGAGGCTGTTGAGGATAACCTTTACGACTCACTCGGGAAAAGATACGTTAAAGCACTTGCAAAATCTATGGCTCATACCAAAGAGGTTAAAGGTGCGGACGTTCTCAATAATGCTTTCTCATCCAGCTTTACTGGAGGAGACGGTGTTTCATTAATTAACACTGCTCACCCACTTGCAGGTGGTGGAACAGCGGCTAATAGACAAACAACTATGGCCGACCTTAATGAAACTTCATTAGAGGACGATCTAATTAGTATCTCAACTTTCACAGATGACAAGGGATTAACAATCTCTGTTCAAGCTGACAAACTAATCGTGCCACCACAATTAGTATTTGTTGCTGACAGAATTCTTAATTCTCCAGGTAGAACTGGAACTTCTGATAATGACTTGAACGCTATTAAGAACACAGGTGTTCTTCCTGGCGGCTATTCAGTAAACCATTATCTGAATGATCCAGACGCATACTTCATCTTAACTTCTGTAACAGCAATGGGCGATGGCCTTAAAATGTTCCAAAGAACTGGCATGGAAACATCCATGGAACCAGATTTCTCAACTGGTAACATCCGTTACAAAGCGCGTGAAAGATATTCATTTGGTTTCTCTGATTGGAGAGGAATCTTCGGATCACAAGGTGCGTAAATAGAACGACTGAAATACCGTTTATAACTAAGTATTTCAAATTAAGGGCCCACCAGGGCCCTTTTTTTTGGCCTAAATTAATTACAAATAATATGTATAAAAACTTGTAAATATGTGCAATATTTAGTATATTAGGTATATGGGAAATGTATTCAATAATCAAAACGGAGGAAAAATGATAAAAGTATTTCATGCAAACGAGTTTGGTGATAACACCAAAGGTTATACAAAAGTTGCTGAGGTTGATGTCAATACAATCAGAGAGGCTTTTGGATTAACCAACAACATTGACGGCTCTTGGTCTAGGGGCCCAGAGTTTGAGTATGACGGTAAAAAGATCGTCAACGATGACTATGATCCAAGGATTAAAGTCACCGTTGATTTGCCGATAAACAAAAAAACTGGCGAGGTTATGGGTTTAAGGTCTACTTCTAGTGGCGACGTAATTTATGACGGCAACAAAAACAAATACTGGTTTTTGGTTCCACTTGGCCCAATGGACGAGGGCACTCTTTACAAAACACATGGTCAAACTGTTGTCATCGACAACTTTGATATTGATGGTTTCATTTACAACGACAAGGAGGTGGCGTAATGGCTGTTCATATTGATGTCGAGGACAAACTGGTTTCTTTAACGACTATTGAAACCGTTGGTTTTTGTGAGGATTGCGAAGGCACTGGTAAAAAAAAGATCACTTTTGAGGATATTTTTGGTAATCCAATGCCAGAAAAAACTGTTTATTTAAAATGCAACTGTAAGGAGGTGGCGTAATGGTTAAATTTAAAAACTGCAAACAATATTCAGAAGAGTACGATCTGCTTATGAATTTAGAGTTACAGATTGTAAAAAACGCATATAACTACGAATATGATAAAAAAACGGACGAGCCGATTGGTAAAGACAAAATATTACGATACCCTAAATACAGTATTAAATTACCAAACTTAATGACGGGTTTAGAGATCCACACTTTTATGGATGGAGACCAACCTGGTTATCATGCTACTGAATACCTTAATATTTTAGAGGCGCATGATTTTGATTCAGATAAATCCCTTGCTGATTATCCAAGGCACGGAAATACAAAAAGAATTTTCTACCATGATAAAGAAAAGGCTCAAGCCGCTTTGTATGTTTTGAAAAAGCACAACGCGGACTTATTACAAAGAGAGGTGGCGTAATGGAATATGAATATTACAACAATTTTACAATAGGCACTGCTAACCATTTCGGCCAGTTGGTATATGTGGTGAGGCCAAGTAAATATGCAGACGAAAACTGGGGCGATGATTTTGGTAATGAATTTGGTGAGCTGGGTTCAGAGTTTTGGGGAGAAACCTCAACAAAAAAAGAGGCAGAATCCATGATTGATGCTTTTGTTAATGATTTAGATACAAGGGAGGTGGCGTAATGAAATATGTATTTAAACCAAAAATAGATTTAGACGGTGATTACTATATACCGCCTTATAACAAGGGCGACATGGGTGTTAGCGAAGGTAATTTTGTCATGTGGTATAAGGAAATAATGTATTTATGTGAAGGTTGGGGTTGCACACCAAATCAACTTTGTAAGTGGCTTGATGCAGAGGGTTTTCTTATAGATCCAGAGCAAGCTATTACTTATGGAGAAGGTTGGAAAAGGGCTCAAAAATTTGTGGAGGTGGCGTAGTGGCAATAGGTAAAATTTATCTAGACATGGACGGAGTCTTGGCTGACTTCGTCGCAGGTGTCCAGGGCCCAGACTTTCTTAATGGGCCTTTGTGGAACGAGCAAACTTACGATCATCGCAAGGTTGAGTTTACTAACAAAAGGTTATTTAGAAACTTGCCTTACATGCCAGGGGCGTTAGATCTAATTGCCTGGGTAAAAGATTCTAACCTGCCCTGGGAGATCCTCACTTGTTCTGGTTTAATCAATAGACCTTTAGTGGTTGCAGATAAGACTGAATGGATCAGACAATACGTTTGTCCGAGCGTCGTTGTATCATCTACTTTAAAGGGTAAAGATAAAAAGATATTTGCTAGGCCAAACCATGTCCTGGTCGATGATAAAAAGTCTAACATTGAGCACTGGGAGGAGGCTGGCGGCATTGGTATATTGCACAAAGATCCTAAAGATACGCTTGATATTTTAGACTCACTTCACTTGCTAAAGTAATTCCTTGGGTGTAGTATCTAATTAACAATATTAATTAGCTTGATGAGGGGCGGCTTGCCGCTTTCCATTAATACAAACAAAGGAGTTCATAATGGCTAATCCACATTTTCAAAACCAAATACAATGGGCGGGTAACACCGTTGCAACCAAGGCAAAAAAAGATCAACCGATGTTTGTGCCTTTACCTTCTGACCAAACACACTATGGTTATTTCAATGATTTTATGACCTACAACAGTGGTGACTGGACAGTAACAACAACCGAGGCAGGAACAGGATCCGCAACAGAGGCAATTACTTCTGGTGCTGGTGGTCAACTGTTGCTTACTAACGCGGCTGGCGATAACGATAACGACTTTTTACAATTAAAAGGCGAGTCTTTTTTAATTGACGGTTCAAAAAGAGCTTATTTTTCAGCTAGATTTAAAGTTAGCGACGCAACTCAATCTGACTTTGTTATTGGCCTACAAATTACTGATACTTCTCCATTAGCAGTATCAGACGGTATTTTCTTCATTAAAGACGACGGTGATACAAACCTAGACTTTATTGTTGAAAAAGATAGCACATCAACAGATACAACTGCTATTCACACAATGGCAGACGACACTTTTGTTACTGTTGCTTTCTTTGTAGATCCAGATACAGCATTGGTTCATTACTCTGTTAATAACGCAGAGCCAGTAGGTGTTGTAAACACAAATCTACCAGATAACGAAGAATTGACTGTATCATTCGGTATTCAAAACGGTGAGGCCGCGGCTAAAACCATGACTATTGATTACGTTACAGCTATCGTAGGAAGATAAAATGGCAGACGCAGTAACCTCTCAAACCATTCAAGATGGTGAAAGAACTGCTGTTTTGCGGTTCACTAACGTATCGGACGGCACGGGTGAATCTGCTGTAAAGAAAGTAGACGTTTCTGCTTTAGGATCTAATACAAAAGGACAAGCATGCACAGAAGTACATATTCAAAGAATATGGTGGTCCTGTGTCGGCATGTCGGTAAAAATAGATTTTGATGCAAGTACAAACGTGCTAGCTATTGGTTTACCAGCCGATTCAACTGGCGATGAGTATTACGATACATTCACCGCGATTCCAAATAATGCTGGATCTGGTAAAACGGGTGATCTCGATTTTACAACTACTGGACATTCTAGTGGTGACAGCTACATGATTATTTTGGAGTTAATCAAGAAATACGACTAATCTATGGCAACGACCAAAGATGTCACAAGATCTCCGAGCGGTAGGTTATCCTACCGCGGAGAGTCTTTTCCTGGTTATAACAAACAAAAAAGAACACCAGGTAAAAACAAAAAATTTGCTGTATTAGCAAAAAAGGGCGATCAAGTTAAGATCGTGCGATACGGCGATCCCAAAATGTCAATCAAAAAAGATCAACCAGAAAGACGTAAATCTTTTCGGGCCAGGCATAATTGCGATGCGGTCCAAAAAAAGAAGGATGTTTTTACTGCTGGATATTGGTCTTGTAAAAACTGGTAATAATTATGGCTAAGCAAAAGATAAAAAAAGTAATAAAAGGTTTAGAAAAGGCCAGCAGAACACATGCGCAACAGGCCAAAACCTTAAAAACCATAAAATTTGGAAAAGGCGGTAGTGCAAAATCTAAAACACCAAGCAATGTCGCTAACCCTTCTTTGTATCAAAGAGTTAAATCAGAGGCGAAAAGAAAATTTGACGTTTACCCGTCTGCTTATGCAAACGCCTGGTTAGTAAGAACTTACAAAAAAAGAGGCGGTAAATACAAGGGCACAAAAAAAGCAGAAGGAGGCGAAGTGAGTAATAAGAATTTAAGACCAATACCAGCTGGTAATAAAGGCAAAGGCTTATCTAAACTACCTACAAAGGTTAGAAATAAAATGGGTTTTATGAAAAACGGTGGAGCTGTAACACTCCAGGCTAGAGGTTGTGGCGCAATCATGGACAGCAAACGCAAGCCTACTAGGGTGCCTAGAAGTTAAAGATCATGGCTATTAGCAGAAGTAGCATAGGTAAATCTGTTAGTAAGGGATCTAGGAAAAGAAAAGATCCAAAGGTTGGCACTGGTAAAAAACCAAAAGGATCTGGCAGACGTTTATACACAGACGAAAACCCTAAAGATACCGTAAGTATTAAGTTTAAAACCATGGCAGACGCCACCGCCACAGTTAATAAG
>TARA_R100001480_G_scaffold13117_3_pt1 | contig 16165 bp, 46 predicted proteins | sample TARA_R100001480 | Tara Oceans TARA_R100001480 (sample SAMEA2622212) | marine metagenome | biome: marine biome (ENVO:00000447); feature: mesopelagic zone (ENVO:00000213) & marine oxygen minimum zone (ENVO:01000065); material: "saline water (ENVO:00002010), including plankton... | reverse complement strand
TGATGATTGGGAATCATATGAAGAAGATGATTTTGATCTAGAAGAAGCAGCACATAAAGCATTTTATTCAGAAAATCTTTAATTAAGGAATAGAATTTTAAATAAAGTTTTTGTATATTATAATTATAAAAAAATAAGTTATGAAAAAGTATAACCAGTTATCAATGCATGAAAAGATACAAATTAAACAATATGCTATTAGTATACATGGTAAAAGGTGGCATACATCAAAACCTAACTTTATTAGTAAATTAAATGAGTTACAAATCCATACAATTTTAAATTAAAAAAAATAAAAAAATAAGTTATGAAAAAGTATATTGGTAAAACTATTGAATTATTCCCTGGTGATTCTCAGGAAAAGATAGGTATTGTGAAAGATGTTTTTGATGATGGTATAGAGGTAGTAATTACACGATTAGGTGATGTACCCTTTAAATCCAATTTAAAGATTGGGGATGTTATGTACTATCCAACATCAAAGTTAATATTTAAATTAAAATAAAAAATGACTACATTATTAGTAATAAGTTGGGTATTTGCTACATTCATGTTAACTGGATGGGTCATTAAATATATAAGAAAAAGAAGAAAAAAATGATAAGAAAAAAACAACCACAAAGAAAAGTAATAATTGACCTAACTGGTCCAGATGGTAATGCATTTGTATTAATGGGTTATGCAAGACGATTTGCTAGACAGTTAGGATATTCAAAAGAAGATCAAGATCAACTCCTAGAATTAATGACATCAGGAGATTATGAAAATCTACTAGAAGTGTTTGATGATCATTTTGGTTCATTTGTAATACTAGAAAGATGAGTAATTGCTACCCAGATCAAAGAAGAGGAATAACACCTAGAGAAGTAGTAATTGATAAACTAGATAATGTTATAGGAAGGAAATTTTCAACAAATATTTCCCCAACTACAAAAGCTAGATTATTATATTATGAAGGTGACAAAGCATATTATGAAATACTAGAATATGATAAATGGCCTAAATATAATATGTGTGCTGGTGAAGTATTTTATTTACCTACTCATTTGGCTGTTACAATGACTCCATTAGAGGAATAGAATTTTAAATAAGGTTTTTGTATATTACAATTATAAAAAAATAAGAATTATGAGAAGATGGTTAGAAGATAAGTATTGGCAACAAATTAAAGAGCTAGAATGGTCTAGAGATGGTAATTATAGAAGAATTGAACAACAATTAATAGATAATTTCACCCCCTCAGAAATAAAACAACTTGATGTGTTTGTTCGCAGCAAAGTAAATGAATTAGGTCAACGATTCCATGATGACTGGCTAGGAAACCCAGGTATAGATGTTAGTGAAGATAGTTGGGGGGATTTACGAAGTGAGGTTGTAGGTAGAGGAAAAGAATTCTATGAAAATATTACAGTAGCAAAACTTCAAGAAATGGCTAATAATAATGATTACAATGAAAGTTTTTCATATTGTTTTCATATTACATTTTATAATGAAAAAAGTGAAGAGGAAAAAAGAAACCAATTTCAACTAAATAAACCAAAACGAATTGAGGAGTTTATAGAAAAAATAGATGGGTTATATGATGAATATCATGCTGAACTTCATCAAGGTGGGGTTTTTCACTATTTAGAAGGAGCAATAAGAGAAGCTAGAAAATTAAAATAATAAATTATGAGTACAACATTCGGAGTAAAAGTAAAAGATGATTATGTTGAAGTAGCATTTCGAAGCAATGGGATGAGATTTATAAACGCTCTAGCCCACTTACTACCAGATGATACACCAGTAATTCCATTAGATAACACAGCACAAGGTGTTCACACAATAGGTGATGTTAAGAGAGAAGTTGAAAACACAGACCCAAATGCTAAATATTGGAGAACAGTTGCAATAAAATAATAAGTTATGAATGAATGTAAAAATTGCCACGAAACAGAGTTATATGGAGATGAAATATGCCCTGATTGTGGGAGAGAAGGTTAAATATAGTTTCTCCTGTACAAGAGGAATTGGCTTTACAGGAGATTTTTCGTATAATACAGTATAAATTTAAAAAAAAATAAAATAAAAGTTATGTTTACAGATCAAAATTCAAAAGAGTTAAAGTTTTTAAGTAATGATGAAATTAGAGAGATAGCACCAGCAGTGTTTACTGAAACGCCTGCCTCTAATGTTTCAAAACATTACACACATATCCCAACAGCACAAGTGCTAGAAGATATGAGCAAATTAGGTTGGGGAGTAGTAGATGCCCAACAAGTTAAAGCACGTAAGAATACCACTAAGGGATTCCAGAAACACCTATTAACGTTTCGAAATCCTGATGTTGTTATTAATGGTGCAGATGGAGATACAGTATTTCCACAAATCCTATTGACAAATAGTCATGATGGTAAAAATGCATTTACATTTACAGCTGGTTTATTTCGACTAGTATGTTCAAATGGATTAGTTATTGCTGATGAAAAGTTTGAGGACGTTAAAATGCGTCACATGGGTTATACATTTGAAAATTTGCAAGTGCAAATTAAAGAAATGGTTGAGCGTTTGCCACTAACAGTTGATTCAATGAATAAAATGAAAGCAATTGAGTTAGATAAAAAGCAAATGAAAGAATTAGCTCAAAAATCACTTACAACTCGATTCACTGAGGATCAATTGAAAGTAGCAAAAATTAATTTAGATGAAATAATCAACCCAGTTCGTGATGAAGATAAAGGTAATGATTTATGGAGTGTATTTAATGTAATACAGGAAAAAATTATTACAGGTGATTTTTCATACCTATCAGGTGCTAGATCACGTAAAGCACGAGAAGTTAAAAACTTTAAACAAGACATGGATATCAACAAGAAATTATTTGCAATGGCAAATGAGTTGGTACCACAAGAAATCGCTTCATAACCGATTCTTTTCCACCAAGGGGCTCAAAACGAGCCCTAGGTGGTTTTTAATTTAGGAATAAAGGTTATAAAATATTTTTTGTATATTACAATTATAAAAATAAAGGTTATGAAAGAAGTATTTATAAAAATCAAATATAAGTTAAAAAAACTAAGCCCAACTGGGAGAGAAATGTTTATAGAAGATTTACTAGATTTCATCAAAAATTATTAAAATAAAAGTTATGAGTGAATTTAATCAATTATGTGTACTACAAGGCACAATCATGCCAGATGGCGGGGCTAAAGAATTAGAAAATTTCTTTAAAGAACAAATGGATGTTACCGTTAAATTTGAAACACAAGTAAAAACATTACCTGACACACCAGAGTGTACTGAAACAGGTGGTAGAAATGATATATTTTTCTATATTGCAGATGATGATGTAGGTAAATTTGCAGTACCACGTTTACAAATGGGTATCCGTTGGTGGGAAGATGTTTTAGGAAACGGAGCTAGTAATTTATACACAGAAGAATTTCTAGAAAAATATAAAAAAGGTTGGTAAGATGAAAAGAAATGCAACAAATGTAATTGACTGGATTGAACATTGGGACAATTTTGATTATGGATTATATTTAGCAATATTAAAAGCAAAACAACAATGAAACACACATATAAACAAATAGACAAAGATGGTACAGTTGAATGTACCAAATGTGGATTAAGAAACTCAGAACCTACTAAAGAGGATTCAATAAAATGTGAAAAATGAAAGAATTAAAACGACGATTAAAATATTTCGCAGAAACACTTAAAGACCATAAAGAATATGTTGATTATAATTCTACAGGTCATTTAGAACAATCATTAATTAGAACAAAAGAACAAACAATGAATGAAATAGGTGATATGCTTCTAGAAATTTTAGAATTAGATAATATAACTTTCCAATCTTGGTTAACTCAGGAAGAGGATGAATAAAATTATTTTCGTATATTACAGTATATTTAAAGAAAAGTTATGAAAAGAGAAAAAGGTTATAAGAGAAAAATTGTATTTCACTCAAATCGCTTACACGAAGCATTAAACGCAGCACCGTCTGAGTATAATAGTGAAAATATAAAAAAATCACTAGAAAGTTTAAATTATTTTGTAGAACGTCAATTAGAAGTAAATAAAAGTTATGAATAAAGAAGCAGAAACAATAACATTCAAAATGGAATTTGGAATGAGAGAAGAAATGTCATCACTTATTCTATTGTTACGAGATGGTAACTATGAAGGACAAAATTTCGCATCAGAAAGATTAATGCAAATAGCAGATCAAATTGATGAATTTAATAAAGAACAAGATGATGAGTAAAAATATTGAATTAGAAGTTAAATTAAGAGAGGATTGGAATAAATGGCAATCCAAAGCACACCCCGAAGATAGAATGTCGTTTATTGAATACGCTGAAGATTTAGGGGTATATAAAGGGCATAAAATTGAAATAAACTATTTAGATGACTTTGATCAGATTAAATTCTTAATGTTCACTAAGGAATAAGTATGCAACTAAAATTAGAATTCCCAGAAGATCCAGAAGTACATTATAGAATTGAGGCTAATGTAGTAAAAGTTAGTTTCTATCCTGATTCTTGTGAAATTAAAGAGGAAAGATTAAGTCATGTTACTAAAGGATTTTCAAATTCAACCCCAGGTGAAAGTGCATACTGGGTAGATGAAGAAAAAGCACTAGAATATTTAAGAAAGATAAAACATTATATTAAAGAGGAATAAGGTTATTAAACTTAATTTCGTATATTATATTAAATAAAAAAGGTTATGACAAAGGAATTTAGTAAAGAATTAGCAAGAATACAAAGAGATAGCTTTGTAGAAAGACAAATACAATTATATGCTGATTATCTCCCAAAGCGATTCAAAGAAATACAAGAAGAATCAGAAAAATTAGATTGGAGAGATAGAAACACATATGAAGCAGGTTGTTTTAAAAATCTATTAGAAACAGCAATTGAACAAATTACAGCAGTAAATAAAAATCTTGAGGAAAGAAGAAATGAACAATAAAATAAAATTAACAGAAGCACTTCCACACATTAAGCACATTGCTAAATGTTACGGGTTGAAATTAAATTTATTATCTGATTTTAAAATAGCTAGAGTGATTTGGGCTAGAAGTTTAAATTAGGGAATAGAAGATATAACTATATTTTCGTATATTTCAGTATAAATAAAGAAAAAAATTATGAAAGCAAAGGATTTATTTAAAACAATAATAGAAAATGAAATAGATATTTCATTTGAAATAGCTCAACATTGGTACACATATCAAAACCTTAGTGCAAAGAAGGGATATGAAAAGATAGCTAAAATACAATTCCTAGATTGTGTTAAGGTAGAAATAGAAAAAAGTCTATTCATACAAAAGGATTGGTATTTAGAATGGCTAGAGGGACAATTTGAGAATGATCTCCCAAATGTAAGTAGTGGTAGTACCATGACAGCATTATTAGATGTGGATAATGTATTTAACCAATTTGAACCATCAATCATGGAGGTTGATGAAGAACTAGTTAATGAATTGTATGGTGAAATAATCAACTACCAGCACAAATTAATAGGTAATTTGAGAGTTGAGAGAGGAATAGATTTATATTAATCTTTTTCGTATATTACATCAAAATTAAAAAGGTTATGACAATTAAGGAAATTAAAGAACAGTTACAATTTAAAAAAGTAGTATTCAACGTTAAAGGACATAAAGATTATCAAGAAGGACCTGATGGTAAATATGGTGATTACCCAACTAAGTTTAGAACACATGGTAGTGAAGGGAAACGTGGAACGGGTGCAATATTTAAAGGTTTTTCAGATGGAATGAATGTAACTAAGTTTGGTCCTACTTGTGTTACGTTATACACTTATGATATGTTAGGTAAAAAAACAGTAGGCAAAATAAAATATGCTGATGTAACAATACTAGAAGGTGAAACAGATTAAAGTAACACAGAAAGAAATTAATGACGCAACGCGTCCAAGTATTCAAAAGAATAAAAAGAAGTATACTAGAAAAAAGAAACATAAAAATGGAGAAGAATAATTTATATATAACTGATTTGTGTGTGGGACATAGATCAATCTATTATCAAACACCTGAAGTACCTGATAGGGCTATTGGGGATGATATTAAAGAATTACTAGAAGATAAGTATGTTCACAACGTTAGTATGAGATTTATTTACGTTGATTGTGATGGAATAGAATGTAAGGGTGAAGTTACAGTTAATGGAATAGATGATTATGAAGATTTTGAAATGTATGATGAGGATTTTCATGAAAAAACACAATTAACAGAAGAAAATATAATTGATTTATTTGAATTTGATTAAGGAATATTTTTCTAGAAAAAAAGTTCGTATATTATAGTATATTTAAAAAAAGAAAGTTATGTTAAGTGAAAAAGTATTTAAAAGCGGTTATGATGTTACAAGTAAATCAAAACTAGCAGGTGGTGAAAAAAATGATTGTTTTGTTAGGGCTTGTTCTAATGCATTTGATGTTAGTTATGAAGCAGCACATGAATTTGTAGCGGAACGATTTAATAGAAAAAACGGTAAAGGAACTAAAATGTGTAATCTTAGAATGAAAGATTTACAAAATGAAGTTATTGAATTCCAACCTGAAGGACAATTAAGTTTATTTAGTGATAATGGTGGAAAACGAATTAAAGTAAAACACATTGGTGATACACCTAAAACAGGTGGACGATTAATTAATAAGGACTATACACATAAAAAAGTAGCATATACAGTTAAAACATTTATGCAACGATTTAGAAAAGGAACTTATATATTGCTAGTTAATAAACATGCCTTAGTATGTAAAGGTGGTGTAATATTTGATAATGGTGATATGCAGTTTGGTGGTTATAGACGACCTGTTGAATCAGCATTTAAAATAGAGGAAGAGCTTAATTAAAAGCTCTTTTGTATATTATAGTATAAATAGAGAAAAAAAGGAAAAAAGTTATGAAAATTAGAAGTAAAACATTATTAGTAACAGTTGTTAATGAAATTAAAATTGGAAAAAACGATGCAATAGAAGCAACTGTAGAGCATCAAATAATTGCCTATGATAAAAAAGATGGATCAGTTGGGATAGATACGGAATTTATTGATATCTATGATGTTAAATTTTTAGGAATGCCCATTGATACAGGATATGAAGCATATAGAGGATTTAAAAAGCAAATGCTAGAATTAGGAGTTAATGTTGAAGAGTTAGTAGATGAAGCTGTTAAAGGAATTGTTTCTAAAAAGGAAGAATTTGATGTTAAAAAAATGTTTATAAATTCAAATAGTAAATAAAGAAAGTTATGAGTAAATATCAAGAGTTATTACAAAACCCATTTTATATGAATGGTAAAACAGTTAAGGAAAATGCTAGAGAAGTAATATTCTATGTAGTGAGTTGTATGTGTGATAATAAATACACACTACGATTCAGAAAGAATGATAATGATGAGTTTAAAATGAGTGGGATGGGATTTGCTTTAAGTAATTTCCAATTCGAGTTTAAACCATTTGAAATAGAATGGATAGCAGATGAAGGTGATTGGATTGGAGTAAAAAACATGATTAACACGGGAACTATTAAGGTTGAAAAAGTAATAAGCAGATAAAAATAAAAATATGATAGCTTACGTATTTGATGTAGATGGAACTTTAACACCTAGTAGATTACCAATTGATAAAGAATTTGAAAAGTTTTTTAGTGAGTGGATGAAAGGAAAAAAGGTGTTTTTTGTAACAGGTTCCAACAGTGATAAAACTATTGAACAAGTAGGATTAAATATATGGAAAAATGTAACAGCCTCACTCCAATCATGTGGTAATCAAATATTTGTTAATGGGGATGAAATTTACAAAAATGAATGGAAACCTAATTCACAACTGATTAAACTATTAGAAGGGTTTCTAGTTAGTTCTAGTTATGAAAAAAGAACTTCAAACCACATTGAAGAAAGAGTAGGATTATTAAATTTTTCTGTTATTGGAAGGGATTGTACCCAAGAAGAAAGAGAAGCTTATTATGAATGGGATAAAAATTCTAATGAAAGAATTCAAATGGTTGAAAAAATCATGAACACATTCCCAGAACTAGAAGTTTCAGTTGGGGGACAAATTTCAATAGACATATATCCCAAAGGAGCTAGTAAAGGCCAAGCTAAAGATTGGATATTAAATTACCTAAATGAAGATGTTAATATTCACTTCTACGGTGATAAAACTGAAATTGGAGGTAATGATTATGACTTAGCTAAAGTATTAAAGGGAGATAAACATAAAGTATTTCAAGTTAATGATTGGAAAGAAACATATAAACTCTTAAAAAAGTAGGAATATTTTTCTAGAAAAAAAGTTCGTATATTATACTATATTTAGAGAGAGAAATTATGACAAAAAAAGAAATACATAGAGAAATTAGAAGTAGATTCTACGAAGTAGTAAACGAAAAATTTCCACAATACGATATTGATAGTGATGGATATGGTAGAATGCAATTAGTAAATGGAAGAAATATAATAGAATATCACATGTCAAGACACACATTATGTGGATATAGTGACAATTCAAAACAATGTCATGATGATGAGCTAGAAATGGAGGAGCTACTAAATGAAATAGTTGGACAATACGAGATCTAGCTTTTTACTATACACTACCCAGCAAACGAATACGTATATACTAGGGGAATAGTTTAATTTACTAGAAGTTCGTATATTACATGTATGAAAAAAGAGATAAAAAAGAAATTATGGCCTTACTACATTAAGGAAAAACTAAATATAAGTTTTGAAAGTTATTATCAAAGGAATAAAGATAAGGTAATGATAAGTTCGTTTAATAGGAAGTTAATTTGGAAAAAATAGATAAGGAATAGTTTAATTAACTAGAAGTTCGTATATTATAGTATAAATAAAGAGAAAAATTATGAAGATTACAGATATTTTAGATGCAAAATTAAATTTAGGGATGGATCACATGGATTTAGAACATGACCAAAAATGTATTATAGAGGAGTTAAAACAATTACATAGGGAAATGGAGGAAGATGCAGAACCAGAGGGTGGACATATATGTGATCAATATGCAGATGCTATTCATAAAAAAGAACGTGAATTAGAAAAAATTACTAGAAAGATGCAGGTAATAAGTGATAAAATTGATGAATTAGAAAATTTAATATAATGGAAATGTTATTACTTAGGATATTAATGTATTTCATGGTTTTTTCTCTTGGTTTAGTAATAGTTTTAGGTATTATAGGAGTAGGAGTGTACATAGAAAATTTTATTAGTGATATAAAAAGGAAAAATAAATAAAATGGAACATAGAATAAACATAAACGGAGAGTGGTACGTGAAGGAAAATACCCAGAAAAAAGAAACATACAAATTAGGTGATACATTTAGTTTAAACTTTGATTATGAGGGAATGCTGAATTGTGGGTTATTAGCAGGGGTAACTACGAGTGTAAATAATTTAGAGAAATTACTAGATAGTTTTGAGGACGTGAATTACCATAGGGAAGCAGCACCATTATATGACTTGATTGAACACATTAAGTATCAAAACGAGTATGGATCAAATGAGGTAACAAGAGAAAACATAGATGAATCGTTACGTGCATTTAAAAAGGAATGTGAGGATACACTGAAAAACATAATTGGTTCAACATTGAGAATTGATGAAGAATAAACAAAATAAAACGTGGATTACCAATGATTATTACCAAAACATCTATTACAATGATTATTACCAAAAATCGTTGATTACCACGGAAAGTGAATTACCAATGTGTGGAATGAATGATAAGGTGTGGAAAACGATTATTACCAAAGAAAATGATTATTACAAGAATATTATATAGTGTGTGGAAAGTGTATTACAATGTGTTGGGGATAGTTTTAACACTACCCTAACCCATCCATTGCCCAGACACGTCCTTTTAACGTACTTCCAAAAGTATATACAAAACCACGTGAAACACACGGTAAAACGTGGATTACCACAAGGTTTATTACAATGTTTATTACAATGTTTATTACCAGAGGAAGAGGATTATTAAAAGGTAATTCGTATGTTACCGTATATTTAAAAAAAGGTTATGAAAGAAAATGATATTTTAAAAGATTATATTAAATCACTAGGTTTAACTTACAACATTAAAGAATCTATATCGATACTGAAACAAGAGGTTGCCACGTATGGTTATGTACCTATTGAATATTTAAATCAGGAAGATAGATGTTCATGGATGAATTAAAATAGTTTATTACCCTACTAGAACGGGGATTACAATGTTTGCTAGCGGGTTACTGAGTAATGCAAGAGGTAACGGGATGGTTTTCAGGTTTGTACCCAACCAAACAAACCTATATTACCCAGGAAGTTTATTATAAAAAGATTATTCGTATATTATAGTATATTAAAAAGATATTATGAAAAGAGTTGAAATAAAAGGTACTGACAATAGAGATATTTACACTACAGATGTTATACTAGAAAACAACACAGTGGTAGAAATAAATCCTATTAACTTATTTGAAAATGTAATATTAAATAGGGATGAAAGTAAAGAATTGGAATTAATGTTTAATAAATTGGTTAAAAAATTAAAGGAATAGTTTAATTTACTAGAAATTTGTATATTGTATTATAATTAAAAAGATAAAATAAAATGGGAAGAAAATTTAGAGTTATTGAAGATGTATGTACAGGAATTGTTGATTACAGAATTGATGAAGAAATGTTTGTAGGTGATGAATGGAAAGATTGTTTTAGTGATGTATTTTATAAAGGAGATGTTTATGAAGTAATGAATGATCATATTATGAATGAATTTAAATCTGATGAAGATGGTGAAATGATTGAACCTGAATTAATGTGTATTAAAGGAAAAAATAAAATTAGTATGGAAGAAGTATTAGATATGAATACTAGTGAAGATGATTTATATTATAGTACTATAGGAATGGAATATAGTAATTTTTATTGGGAAGGTTTTAAAGAATTTGTTGAAGAGATAAAATAAAGGAATATTTATTTTAATAGAAATTTTATATATTATATTATATTTAAAAAGTTAAATTATTAAAAATTAAAAGTTAAAAAAGGTAAATTATGGGTAAATTAAGTAGAATTGAGTTAGATGTTGTTAGTAATGAAGTTTATAGTAAAGTTGTAGAGGAAGTTAATGATAAATGTTTAAAAATTGTTAATGAAAATGTTGATTTTAGTTTATTAGAGGAATTAAGAGAAGTAGAATTAAAAAAGGAAAAATTAGAAAATGAATTAAATGATTTTGTTAATAAGGTTAATGATGAATTTAATATTAGAATTACTTATAATAGTGTAGGAAGATATGGTTATAAGGAAAATAAAAATTTGTTTAATATTGTAGGAAGTGTTGATTATAATTGTAAAAGAAATATTGAAAAAGAATTAATATTAAATGGTATTGATAAAGGAATTGATATTAAAGAATTAATTAATAATATGGTTAAGGATTTTGTAAGTAAAGAATTTAAGAGTTAATTTTTAATTATATATAGTAATGGAAGTCCTGTTAAAGGACTTCTGTTATTTAATAAAAATTTGTATATTGTAGTATAATTAAAAAGATAAAATATGTTTAAGGAAAGTAGTAAAGTAAAAGAGTTAAAAAGTATTAGGAAAGGTTTATTAAAAGAAAGTAATGATTTTAAAAATGAATTATTAAATAAAATATTTAAAGATTTAAATTTAAGTTTTTATGTTAGTTATAATGATTTATATAGTGTTAAAGGAGGTGAGTGTAGAAGGTTAAAAGGATGGATTAGTAATTATAATGATGATGTATATAATAGTTTAAGTGATAAAAATAGATTAATTAGTGATAATGAAAAATTTAATAAAGTAAAAGATTATTTAAATAGTAAGGATTTTGGTAAATATGAAGTTGAAATTTGTAAATTAAGTGATTATAGTTGGTATTGGTATAGGAATTTCTTTTTAAAATATGAAGAAAATTGGGGTAAGAATTGGTTTGATTATAAAAATGAAATGTTAGAAAAGGAAACTACTTTAATTATTAAAATTAAATGGAAAGGAGTTAATATGAATAGAGTATTAAATGAGGAAGATGGAGGATTTAGAAAAGTAGGTAAATATTGTAGTGTAACTAGGAAGTGGGTATTAACTGGTGAAATTGAAGATTTAAAAAGAGTTGTTTAAATAAAATAAAATAAATATTGTACAGGACCCCCTTATATAGGGGGTTTTTTGTATATTATAGTATAATTAAAAAGGTAATATGTTAGATAAAGAAAAGGTAAATAAAATTTATAATGACTTGTTAGAATTATATAATAGTGGTGAACTAGAAGAAAGGTTAATTTTAAAAAGTGATGTTAAATTAAGAAGTTTTTTAATTGATTTATGTGGTAGTATTGGTGATGATTATAGTGTTTTTGTTGATAGAAGTTGTTTTGAGGAATAAGATAATTAATAAGTAATTTGTATATTATATTATAATTAAAAAGAGATATGAAATTTAAAAAAGAATATTTAAAATTGGGTATTGTTGAAAGATTAAAAAAATTAAGGGTAATATATTATGGAGAACCATTATTAGGAAGTGGTGGTTATGATTATGGTGAAGAAGATTATTTGGATATTAAGGGTGAGGATGATTTAGAATATAGAGTGTATAGTGAGGATGAGGGTGATTTTGATGATATATATTTTGATGAGTGGTTTAGTGATTGTGATGGGTTTGAAATTGAAGATAATGGTGATGGAGGTGATTATGGATATTATAAATTGGTAGTGGATAAAGAAAATAAAAGTATTAAAGTAATGGCAGTTCCTTGTGTATTCACTAATGCAGGATGTAGTAGTAAGAGAATATGGGGGTTTGATTGGAAAAGTGGTGAGTTGGTTAGAGAAATAAGTAATGAAGAGGTAAAAGAAATGTTAAATAAAGATAAAAGAGCTTTTTGTGGGTAAGGAATGTTTTAATTAATATTTATTTTGTATATTATAGTATAATTAAAAAAAAAACATATGAATAAATTAAGGTTTGTTACGGACGATATTAAAGAGTTAAAAGAATTTAAAGTTAAATTAAACGAATTGGTAGAGGATCATCATCACGGAATACATTTAATTGATGATATATTTCACTATATAGGGCAAATAAATAAAACTTTAGATTATGTTATAATGCAGGACGAAGCAAATAAATAAATAATTCGTATATTATAGTATAATTAAAAAATGATAAAATGAATAAAATTAAATTAGAGAAGGACGCGGGATTAAGATTCCCAGCTGAGGAAGGTTTTTATGGGATAATCGTTAGTGCACGTCCTCCAATGCATGTTTGGGGAGATAAAATTTATACATTGGAAGTGTATGATAAAAATGATAAATACGTTGGTAAATGGAGTGGGAAACATGATGATTTTTAAATCATTATGGAATTTTAAAATTAATAAATAATTTGTATATTATAGTATAATTAAAAATAAATAAAAAAAAGTTATGAAAAAAGTAAGTGTAAAATTAGGACGACCTGTTAATGTGAATAGTAAAAGACAAATTAGGTTGAGAGAATTGGAAGAAAAAAGAAAAAATGGTGAGTTGAAAAGAGGACGACCTGTTAATGAAAATAGTGTTAGACAAAAGGAACTTGAAAGAAAAAAGTTTAATAGAGAAAATGGAATTGAGTTAAGAGGTAGAAAAGTGAATCCTTTAAGTGTAAGACAAATTAGGTTAAAGGAATTAGAAGAAAAAAGAAAAAATGGAACTTTAAAATTAGGACGACCTAAAAAAGTAAAGGTTGAAGATAGTAATGAAGTTGTAAATAAATAAATTAAGTTAGATAGTAAGGTTAGTTCAATAATGAAAAATGGTTTTTTGTTTGTAAAAGGACTAACCTTATTAATACTAAGTTTGTATATTGTAGTATAATTAAAAAAAGATAGTATGTTAGAAACAATGTTAAGAGGTTATTATTATAAGTCCTACAATTTAGTATTTGTAGATGATATTATTGGTTATGTATCTCAGGAATGGTGGTATACAAATGGTAAGAAGTATTTGGAGGATGAAGGATTTAGAAAAGAAGTAAGTGATTTAATAAATAAAGTATAAATAAAAAAAAGAAAAAAGATGATAACAATAACAATAGTTTTTATGTCATTCATAGTGAATTGCCATCTGTTAGTTTATATAAGACAAGAACAAAAAAAATACCACAACATTATTTTTAAAGTCCAAGAGGATCAGTGGGATGAAATAATACAAATAGGACGAACTGTCAGAGCTATAGATAAGAAAATAGAAGACAGTACTATTAATAAAACAGAACTTCGGTTTAAAAAGTTTCATAGATAAATAGGGAATACCAGTTTAAATAGGTAGTTTGTATATTGTAGTATAATTTTAAAGGGTAAATATGAAAGATTTTAGTGGTTATAGTGATGACGATTTGTTAAATGAGTTAGATCATTTGAATTTAGAAATTAGTTGTGAGTTGGGTACTGAAAGAGGAACAACACTTGAGAAATTATTTTGGTTAGTAACGAAAGAACTTGAAAGAAGAGGAATAGACCCTATTACAGGTGAAGAAATTATTGTTGGTACTGATGTACTTGATGATGACTATGAAGAAGATGTTGAGGTTGAGGAGAAAGGTAATTTTGGGTTTGGTAGAGAGGAGGGTAGGTTTGATGAGTATGATTTACCTATTTAATGAATACCAGTTTAGATAGATAGTTCGTATATTGTAGTATAATTAAAAAAAGAAATATGTTTGAAAAAGAAATGTTGTTGGGATTGAGTAAAGAGATGAAACTAGGATTGTTGGATGATGCTAATAAAACTGGTGAGTATACAATCGTAATGCAAATGATGAAGATACTATTGGATGCACCTATAAGTGAGGGTGGTATTAGTAGTGATGAGATACAAGAAGTACTTGGTATGAAAAAACAGTACGGTAGGTTTAAATAAGAAATTGGTATTACTCACCTCGGCGAGAGGAATGACCAAGAAATGGTTGGGTTGCTTAAAATAGAGGGGAGCAGCGAGGTGAGTATAGATATTTGGTTTAAGGGTTTTAGCCATCAAAATAAAACCCATATCTTTTTTAATTATACAATCGCCAACGGCTCTACACCAACCCATGTGTAGGGCTTTAGGTGACCAAAAAACAAAAGTATATGACAAAGAGAGGTACAATAGCAATCATGCAAAAATTAGAGGCGCAATCATGGGTAGCACAAGATGAGTGGAAAGAGTTATATGGTACAGATAGCAAGCATTATCGCCACCTAGAAACACGTTGGAAAACATTGTACATGGTACTCAAAGCGTGCGGATACGATCCAAATTACGATCTACGTAACCAGATGCTCAGCCAAGATATCAAGGGTAGAGGGTTAGCGAGTGCTGGTTCGTATATTGTGGTATGATTAAAATGAGATTTATGGAAAATGTAATGGTGTTAAGGGAAAAAGTAATGGTTAATAATGTAGATGTCAAAAAGTTTGTTCTGTCTAGATACCCAAATCTTGATATTGCTCAAGTATGGAACAATTGGAACTGTGATACATTTAAGGTGTGGTATAATGATGTAAGTAAATATACAGGTAAGAAAAGAGTGTACACACTTACAGTTAGATTAATGGCTGATGGTAGTTTGGTAATTGGTAAGTATGTAAATAATAAGTGGATAACTAAAACTAAGTAATATGGTAGTTGGTATAGCAATATGGGTTGTGTTTATAATGTGTTTTAGTTGTATACTTGGTTATATTTTTTTTAAAAATTTAAATAAATAATATGGAAAAGGATAAATATAAATATTTTAGTTTAATATTAGGTTATATGATTAAAAATTTAAATAAGTAATATGAAAGTAAAGGTAAAAAAGCATTGGGATATAGACGATAGTTGGTACATAATACCAACAATAATAGTAGATTTAAAATGGCAATTTGTTGTATTTAGGTTTTTAAAATTTAGTTTGAATATAGATTGGTGTTAAGGGGGTAGTACCCCTTTATGCCGTACCGCGTGCGGCGGTATATATATGGTATATATATGGTAATACTATGGTAATACCGTACCACGCGCGCGGTTGTCAATACGCGGGTATGTGGTGGAAAAAGCCGGATTAGACACACTCATAAATCGTAAACGATCTACCAATATCGACTAG
>TARA_R100001480_G_scaffold134963_1_pt1 | contig 16353 bp, 19 predicted proteins | sample TARA_R100001480 | Tara Oceans TARA_R100001480 (sample SAMEA2622212) | marine metagenome | biome: marine biome (ENVO:00000447); feature: mesopelagic zone (ENVO:00000213) & marine oxygen minimum zone (ENVO:01000065); material: "saline water (ENVO:00002010), including plankton... | reverse complement strand
CAGGGGACCTCACACTGTTTGCACTATCTGGTGTAAGTCAGAATACACAATAATAGCCGTTGCACTCCATAACTAATTTTAGTATAATATGCGTATATTAATACTAATTGCAATTAGGAGAAATTAAATGGCAACAAAAAAGAAAAGTCTAAAGAAGCCAGAAGAAGCAACCGGAACGGCGACGGCCAATCCACAGGCTCCACAACCGGATCCGACTGCTTTATCTATAGGCGACTTGAAGAATCTATCAACTATACTTGATGTGGCATCTACAAGAGGTGCATTCAAGGCCGGCGAAATGGCAGGTGTTGGATTCTTATACAACAAACTTCAGGCGTTCCTAGCCAAAGTGGCACCGGAACAAAAACCTGAGGGAGCGAAAGCAGAGGAGAAGAAATAATGTCAAATCTCGTAAACGTGAACAACCAAGCGATGCCAATGGGCGACAACACTGGTCAAACCGGTGATGGACAAACTGGTCCAAAGAGACACTTTAAACATATAGGTGAACTTGCAGACGAGTCAAAAGCAAAAGTTGTTATCATGTACAGAACAGTACCAGGCGAAACAGACAACTGTCTAGTAGTTGGAACAAAGTTCTTACCGGACATGTATCATAACGCACTGATGAAAGCAGTAGAATCAGATGGTGGACAAGAGGCAGAAGAATTTGCCGACTATGCCAGCAGACAGACTTTCCCAGACGGTACGAACATGTTAGAAATGTTACACAATGACAACTACATCAAAAAGTTCAAGACCAAAGAGATCATGGTCACATACGGAAACACAGAAGATGGCAAGATCTTATTGAACAAATTGAACGAAATGATAGCAAAAGAGAAAGGCGTAAAAGTTGCCGACCTGGCACAGACAGATCCAGACGCACCTGCAAAGGAAACTAAAGCGACCAAGAAAAAAGCAGATGCCAAAGAGACTGCCGCCAAAGAATAGCACTTGGGTACAGTTGACGAAGGATTTCGTCAAAGAGTGGCCGGAGGTTCTAGATGGATTACACTTCAAGAACATGCCGGTCAAGTACCTAATGTACGTGAACCTTTTACTAAAAACAAACATCACAATACATTACAATATTCACAAAGATATTAAACGTAAAAGCCAAGATCAGATTACAAGGGTTTTGAAAAAAACTTTAGAAGAAAATTACACAAAGATTAAATCAATCGAATTGAAATTTGATATTCCGAGATTAAAGAAAGACATGCAGTCAAAAACTTCTTTGCTAATGGCAAAGACCTTCAAAAAATAATTATTGATACTTCTTAAAGTATTCGTTCAGCCAATCTAGTTCAAAACTTTTTTTAAGTGCACCTATGTCGTGCTTGTGGCGTTTGTAATATTCGTTGGCATCTTTTGCCGCGAGATACACATACTCTGCATTCTCCCCTTCACCCAACGTATTCCATTTGCGTAACCTATACATAGATTCTACTGTAGGTTTCATCTGGAGTAGTTTTAGCACCTCTCTAAAAGTGGTACGCCACGCCATTAATGGCGTTTTGTTAAAGTTGTTTACGGAACTTAATATGGGCACGTATTCATGCGGTGCAGACAGTGTAAAGTCCAACCCTGGTCTTGCAGTCTCCATAACTAATCTTTTGTTATACAATAGCACTGCACCATGTCCATACTCCAATCCATTTACAGGATTCTTTGCAGAAAAAATATAGTGACAAGCGTTCTTTAATCTATCGGGTTGAAAACTAAAATCAAAACTGTCAACAATATCTTGTTTGGGTGTCACAAAGAAAAAATATTCTGTAGTGCTCATTGATGCCGCGGTGATGTATGCCAGTGAACGCATACCGACACCCTTGCACCATTTTGCACGAGGATATTTCTGTTGTAGTTTGTGAAATTTCTCTTCTGCATTTGGTTCATCATAAGATAGGAAAACAATGTCCATAGGTGCACTCTGGTATTCCATATCAAAGTTGACTATGTTGCCTATATCGTAAAATTGTTTTATTTGCCTGTTTCCGGGCACCAAAATAATATCTTTGTTGGCTCCCCATGTGTACAGTTTCTCGTCCTCCCAAAAACTAGGATAGAAGTTTGGAACTTCCGCCTCACAGTTTTTATTAATAAGCCAGACATAATGATTTTTGCTTTCACTGTATTTCGCATACGGATTGTCAAGTTTATAATATTTTTTCTCAATAATATTTTGGAATAGATTTGGATGTGCATGATAATTGATGTCTTTAAAGTCACGTAGATATTTCAAGGTGTGCATTTGATTTTTAAATGCTTTTGTAGGTATCAAAAATACGTTGCCTTCTTTATTGAGTCCTCCTAATGGATGCGTATTGTACCAGACGTGTATTTGAGATTTTTGATGTTGCTCTGGAATGTAATTTATATCAACCGTTTCCATATTGATAAAGCCAGCAAAAAACCAAAAATATTCTGTACGCACATCATTAACAACAGACTTCAGCACATTTAGATAACTGTCAACAAAAGGCACTATACGTGTGTTGGCAAATGGTGATTGCCAATTCTTTGTATTTTTAAATCTTACTTGAACACTATCAAACATTATAGAATTTTTTGATCACCGAACAGATATAATCAACTTCCTTGGTTGTAAGAAATGGGTAAATTGGTAGGCTTAAAACTTTTTTACACATTCCTTCTGCAGTGGGATATGTGTTACCTATATCTAATGTTTCTTTATAATGTATTTTGGTTTCAATGCCTTGCTCATCGAGATATTGTTTTAGATTATCTCTATTGTCAACAAGTATCACACATTTATGATAACTGCTAGTGTGTTGTTTGTCAGTCTCTATGAACGCAACTCCAGGTAGATTTTTCCTGTATCTCTCGAAAATTTGTTTCCTGTGTTTTTGTAGTTTGTCAAACTTTGATAAAAGGAAATTTAATTGGTTGGCATGGTCGTCTGCTAGAAGACTGTTATAGCCATAATTCAAATTACTGTTGTTGCCATGTCTCCTTAAACTTAATATTAATTTGTAATGATCTTTGCTGTCAGTTAAGACTGCCCCACCGCCGCCAAAACTTGGCATGTTTTTCATTGGGTCAAAACTAAACACACTGATATCTCCCATAGCACCGGAAGGCGTAGATTTATAAGATGCTCCTTGACTCTGTGCCGCGTCCTCAATTAGAAATATGCCTCTTTTGGTGCAGATATTTTTAAGTGTTTCGTATTCTGCAACGTTGCCAAAAAGGTTTACATATACCAATGCTTTTGGCATGTCCATGTTACTAATCTTGAGTACATCGATATTACCTTTGTTGTCTGTGTCTATGTAATCTATATTACAGCCAATCCTTTTAACCGCACCACTGGTAGCGATATAACTTAAGGCAGGACATAACACACTGTCATTGCTAGAAATGTTGGCACATCTTAAAGCAAAATAGAGCCCGTCTGTTGCACTAGAAACAGCCACGGCATACTTCCTTTTGTATTTTTTTGCAAGTGCTTGTTCGAATTGTAGCAGATATTTGCCTTGCAATACACTGCCCGACTTCCAAACTTCTTTGGCTTTCCTTGTTAGCCTCCAACTGTATTCGTTGTAGAGTCTATCTACTCCATTAAATTTTATTTTGTAACCAGCCATAATAACTTTCCAATCCTTCGTCTAATGTGAATTCAGGTTGATATCCAAGCAGGTCTTTTGCCCTACTAATATCTAATGTGCCCCGCATTGGATACAGTTCATGATTGCCAATGTCTTCTAGGTCAGAATCACTGCCTGTCAACGCTATGATCTTTTCGGCAAGTGTCCTTAGACTTGTGGCCTTTCCTGCTGTGATATTAAAACTAACATTTGCCACCGGTGACAAGGCCGCTAGTATAATACCTCTCGCCGCATCTTGCCGATATGTAAAGTCTACTTTGTTTTCACCATTGTGTAGTGTGATGGCTTGATTCTTCATTGCCTTTTCAAAAAATTTTGATACAACTCTGTCTGGCATGTCTCCCGGACCATACACCCCACTTGGTCTGATTATGTTATAGTTCAATCCTACTCTTTTTGAAAATAACTTGACCATACGCTCTCCGGTCAGTTTTGCTTCACCGTATATGTTTTTTGGTTTTGTTTTGCCGTCCTCTTTCATTCCGTCAGCAAAATCACCATACACCATACTACTGCTGACATAAACAAATTTTTTGACTCCAAACTTTTCGGCATGCCATAATAGATTTGTGGTTGTGTTAATAACTTTTGGTATGCCCGATATAGGATCTTTATCTACTATCTTGGCCCTTGGATATGTGGCCAAATGTATTACAACGTCAGGATTATGTGAAAAGGCCTTAAGGCAAACAAGTCTGTCTAAAACGTCACCTCTTATCACTTGTATTTTTTTAGGATCCCAATTTCTAGTACGCCAGGTGTATAATTTTTCTAATTCTGTTTTGGACATTATGCCGTAAGTGTCCTCGTTATCAATTATTGTAATATCATGCTCCTTGCATAGCATCTCAACCATCTTAGAACCAATGAAACCCTTACCGCCTGTAATCAATATTTTCATTACAATACTTTCACTCCATATTTTGCTGTCCAGTCTTTACCATCTTTGGTGTCATTTACCATGGGCATACCCTTGATGTTCAAACTGGTGTTTAATAATATTGGACAACCTGTCTCTTTTTTCCATGCTTTTAGCAGTTCATAAAACCCTTCATTGTCGCTTTTTGACACGGTTTGCACCCGAGATGTGCCATCGTGATGCAATATGGCAGGACAGTCTTTACCATGCGTGTACGCCGCTGTATATTGCATATAAGGGGTGTTTTTGACGCCTGTAGGGAGGGCAAAATAGTCGTTTACATCCTCTTCTAATATGGCTGGAGCGAATGGTCTGAACTTCTGTCTCTTCTTGATTGCATTTACCAGATCCTTGATGTCCTCACCCCTAGGGTCGGCTAAAAGCGATCTATTACCAAGGGCTCTTGGTCCAAACTCTGCCTTACCATTTGCAACTCCCACCATTTTATTTTCTTTCAATTCTTTTATAATTGCGTCCACAGGATACTCACCTTCTATGTTGTGTCCAAGGAATGGACTCTTCCAATTGATAAATGATTTCTGGTGTGCGGCTATGCAACCCAACGAACTTCCTGCATCGCCCGGATTTGGTATTATCCATATGTTGTCGAACAAACCTAAATTTGCAAGTACTTTGTTGGCCGCACAATTCAGTGCTACTCCACCTGCATATACCAAATTACGTGATCCATATTTGCTGGCACGTTTCCATAAATCTGCTAGGCATTCTTCTGTGACTGCCTGTATGCTGGCCGCAAGGTCCATTGGGTCTGCTTCCGGGTGCCAGTCACTTAATCCTCTATGTAGATTTTGTTTTAGTTTCAAAGGTGACTGATGTACAAAATCATTGTATATGTCATCTTTGTATTTTGGTTCACCATACGCGGCCATACCCATTAGGATGTATTCTTCTTCTGCAGGCTTCAATCCACAACGATGTGTAAAGGCTGAATAAAGTATACCTAAACTGTGTGGGTACTTTATTGTTTCTTTTCTTTCTATCCATATTTTTTCTGCAGTCGATATCGACACAGTGTCCCATTCACCTATGGCGTCTACTGTAAGTATTGTTGCTTCTCTAAACGGCGACGTAAAATATCCTGCCGCGGCATGTGAGTCGTGATGTTTTACATATTCGTCTATTTTAATATTGAAATGATCCAGATGCCATTGTGGCAGTTCGGTGTAACTGAACGCATCTGCCCATTGTCCGGCGTACAACTGCCTTGTTTTCTTCAACCAAGGTTTTTCATAGTATACAACTTTGTCAAATGGACCATAAGTGTTTGCTTCATTTACTATCGCCCAATTTAAGTAATGATCATTTTTTACTTTGGAATAACGTTCTGAGTGTGCGGCCCACAGCACTTCACCAATGCCTGAACTGTAATCGACAACCGACATTGCGGCATCATGATTCATGCAATTTATTCCTAATATTCTCATCTGTGTGGTCCTAGGTTGCCATGCATGTCTAATATGTCTTGTTTAATAAGAAATGCCCACATGTCTGCTTCCATGTGTCCAACTTTAAAATCATATTTGCTAGGTGCTTCGAACATTTTATTTGTGTCTTCGTATTTTCCTTCTTTGATAGTATCCATCCATACTGTATAATCTGCACCAAATTGTTTCCTGGTCTCTTCTGTTGGACAGATAAAGTCTGCTACAACGGTCCTGTTGGCATCAATGGCCTCCTCTGCCAACGTCCACATCCTCAAGGATTGCCTATTCCTGCCTTCTGCTGTGAAATCCCAATCGTCGGCATCCTTCCTTACTTCATCGCCATTTATATAGACAGCGTTAAACATTGGTGCAAGTAGTTTTGCCAAAGTCGTTTTGCCCGAACCTGGCAGGCCCATGATCAATATCTTCATTTTCCTATTTCCCAGCCTATTACAATTCCGTAATTTTCATCACCGTTATGACGTTCATATGCAGGAGATATAAAGAGGCCACCTGCTTTGTATCTTACCATTGGTACCACTGTGCCGTGATCATATCCTGTAACAAGTCCTAATTCCAAATTCCAATATTCGTCCAACTCAAACTGTCGACCCACATAGGCACTTGCTTTATCTTCTGAATTATAAAACACACCTGCTATTTTGTTATCTACTGTGCATCTTGCGTGAGGATGTATGTTGTTGTAATTTGCTTCGAGGCCCACGTGCATGGACACTGCTAAAAATAATCCTAGACAATTCATTTGACTTTTAGAAATCCTTTTGCTTTTACTAGTGCTGTTTCCCAATCTTCTAATGTAATATCATATTCAAAATTTTGTGATTTTTCATTTACTTGTAATTCTTTAGCACCATTTTTAATATGAAAATTCCTTGCCATTTTTGTAAGAGGAGATAGTGTAACCAATCGATTTAAATGATTTGACTTTTTGACCATTTTATACACCTCGTTGACTATGGCCCTACCACCGCCTTTTTTCTTTGCCCACACAGTGTAGGCTATGGCTATTGAACCTTGTATACCTGCCCTGTGTACTGATTGTAAAGCGGCGTCATAACTTAAACTATCCATTTCTTCTATTGTTTTTGGTACTTCATTAGTAAATGCAAAACACATCACAGCAGATATTTCTCCAACATCGTCTTTCAAACCGTAAATCTTTCTACCATAAGATTGCCTAAAAGCCAAGTCTAGTTCAGGTCGCACAGGATCTTCCGAGACATCAATGTATGGCAATTCGACCAGTTCGTATTTTGATTCTTTGATTTTCTGTTTAGTATATAATTCTAAATTTTTGTAATTTTTGTTTGTGTATGATTGCAACTGTGAAAATTTTTCCATAAGTCCTGTAATAGATGGATGCTCTTTCCATCTTTGCAAAACTTCTTTCAGTTTCTCTCTATTCAGAATTTCCATTTTACTTGTATATAAACGGGTCTTTTTTCTTAAGTTCTTTTAATCTTTTCCTGTACTTGATCTCTTCTCTTAACTTGTTAATCATTTTTTTGAACCATGCAATCATTTCTTTTCTCCTATGTATTCTTTAAACTTTGGTAACAATAACATTATAGCATCTCTGTGTGCTTTGTCTAGTGGATGTGTTGTCCCTCTTTCGTAATCATTCAACAAAGACCATTGGTTGAATCCCATCATTCTTTCACCAAAACTTGCCCATCTGGTAAAATCAATTTCGTTGTGTAGTGCATTCAACAACGGCTCGTGTTTCCTGTGTTCCTCCATCTTATCGTAGAACAGGCTATTGTCGGCCAGAGTAAACATAAATGGTATTTTCTTTTTTTGTAAAAGATTCTGTAACCAAATAATAGCGTTGTAGGTTAGATATAGTTCATGGAACTGGTTTGCGGCGTACCTGTACAATGCATCTGCAAATGGCGCCACACCTGCCTTTTGGTATTTTTGAGATCTACTGTCATATTGCTGTTGTTGAATTTCAGAATTTGCAAGTGCCTTGTGCCTCTCCTCAAAACCCATCTTTGTGTCCCATGGAGTGATAGATGCCCACCTGCTGTTTTCCAACCCTGCATACCTAGGAAATGCCCAGTCATACCTTGAAGCAAATGTCCACATCACAAACACGCCGCCTATGTCCATTGGCGGATGCTTTGATACTTCCTGAAATACCCTCCTTGCTATTCCACAGTTGCCTATGCCACCGCATGCGGTGTTAATGAATGTTTTGTCTTTATCTGGAATTTGGTCATACAGTCTATAGGCCCATGATTTCTTAGATGGCACTTTGCCGTCCTGCTCGTCTCCAAGTTCATGCCCGAAAGTAAAACTACAACCGCCTGCTATAAATTTTTTATTACTCATGCACTGCTCCTTCCTTTTTCAGATGTTGCATAAGTTTTACCACTTCTTGCTTTTGGAAATGTATTGTCGCGGCAACGGTATCTGGTACTATCTTACCCAATGGCTTTTTCCCCTGTGGCTTCCACCAGGGTATGTAATCTATTTTTTCTTTATCTGTCAGTTGGTTATACATCCACACATTAGAACAAAAAGAAAATAGTTTGTAAATGCCTTTGCAGTTCTCAATTAATTTTCTTTTTTGCATTCCTGGTTGTTGTGTATTCCATAACTTTTCATAATAGTTTCCTGTATCAAAAATCAAGTGCTTAATTTTGTTAAGTTGTAAAAATGATTGGAATGTTATTAGTTTTACGAACAAATAATCGTGTGCCGGGTAATCATTTTGATGAACTAGCACTCCCGTCTTTAAAAATGTTTGTAGATTATCTCTATCAAATTTTGGATCGATAGGCGTAGCAGAACCATAATTTTTGCTAAGATCCATATGCCAGGTAGACCTAAAATGCAAATTGTGTAAAGGATCCATCCGTTCTGCGATTGGCAAATCAAATCTATTGTAATGACTTACGGGCAGTATCAACATGTCAGGTTTGCCGTTTTGTGCTATCCATTCTATTGCTACCCTGATTGCCCTGTCCGGAGATCCGCCATTCTGTGACAAATTCACAACTTCATCTACGTTGAAAATCTTTTTAAGATCATCCTGTATCTCTGAATACACCACCCCATAACTGCAACCCGATATCAAAAGTTTTTTATTCATATATTTGTAAAACCTTATTTAAAAGTGGAAACGTATCTCCAAAATTTTCTTTCCTGTACTTGTCAGTCTGCAATATCCTTGCTTTCCTTTGTTCACGTATTTCCGGTGTATCTCTGTCAGCCGCATTCATGTACCTCAATGATGGTTGGAAATCCGTCAACATATGATATCTCGTATCAACGATGTCTTTTATTTGCTGTGGCAGAGTTTGTATGTTAAACACATCCGGATCGAAGCAGGTGTTAACATAGAAAAATTTTGGCTGATACTGGGCGACCCACAATGCTATCTTGGCCCAATTGAACACATTGAATATCGATACAGTTGTGCATATCTGGAAATCCATGTTTTCTGTTTTGCGTTCCTTGAACTTGACCAGGTTTGCACTTACCTCACGCCAATTGGCAGGATGCCTCTGATATTCAAAAGCAGGTCCTATGTCGTCTATCGAAAATGCTATTTCGACGTGCTTAAAGTATGACCACAGATCAAAAATTTCCTGTGGTGGAAGTTGCGTTCCGTTGGTATTGTAATGTATATCGATGTTCTTTGCATATCCCTTCTCAACGCAGTGCATCAGTATCTTGAAATGGTCCTTGATCATGAAAGGTTCGCCTCCAGTGAATTCAAAATACTCCACGTGCTTGAGGTCTTCCTGTAACTCCTCAAAAAATTGCGGATTACGTTTTGGCCAGCCGCCCTCACGTAAATTTTTTAGTGCCACAGGATTGTCGCCATAGTCCATTTCTTCTTGAGCCCATTTAGACGAACTCCACGATCCACAGATTCTGCACTTTAAATTACACACGTTGCCTAACTTAAAGTCTATGAATTTGAGATTTGGCTCGCTACTAGGTGTCCAGTCTTTCAAAGTTTTTGACATCTTGTACAATGAATTTTGCCTTTTACTTGTCTTGCCTGCGTCCTCTTCCGCCCAACAGTTTGCACAGCCACTTGGTCTCTCGCCCTTACGGAATTTTTCTCGAAGTTTGTCCATATACTCACTGTCTTGAATGGATTTCAAACTCTGCTCATAGACCTTTACACCAGGTACACTTCCCTTGTATAGACAACAAGGAGATGCACCTCCATTTACATCCACCTCGAGATGCGTCCATGGCAATGGACAAATGTTTGATTTTAGATACTTGTCCACCACTCCAATGCCCTTTTGTTTTTAGACAGTATCTTTTTGATATCTGTGCCTCTAATTTTATCTAATCTTTCGACTTCTGCTTTGCCTTGTTTTTGACCTTGCTTATAAGTTTGTTCGTCATATACCAGTTCATTATTCCTTTTTTGTTTTTGCATTTCTTCCAATTGGCCAAAAAAGTTGTTCAACTTCCAGTTTTTGTATTTGATAGTTTTTTCTCTTGCGTCATCTATTATCTCACTCATAATATCATAAGGCATAAACAGTGGCGCCATTGCGTTGTCATGCGAGAAATTGAACACTTGTTTTGTAAGCAATTCAATGTTCAATTCGTTGCTTAACAATACCATGTTTTCTAGGTCGAACAAGCCTGGCAACGTAATTGTTAAGTCCAACTGCATTCTCTGTTGTTCCTGTTTGACAAATTGCAGACCGTACTTCATGTTTGACAACCATTCGTCATACTTCAATCCTGTCCTGATGTATTCTCCAATTTCCCCAGTGCCATCGATGGAAGCACATATTTGGAATTTTGGAAAGTGTTTCAATATATCATCAAACAAATTGTATTTGTAAAAATGTATTCTACTCATGTTTGAGTTGTACCTTGCTAGTACTTGGTCCTGATAGCCTAGTTCAATGATCCTCTTCATTGCTTCCCAATGTATTTTCCACATCAACGGTTCTCCTCCGCACCAATATAATTCTGTGATACGTTTTTGCTCAACTGCCTGTGTAAATTCTTTTACTATTTGTTGATCGTGGAATTTAGATAATTGTTCTTTGATATCTTTCCTGCCCCAGATCCTATAATTTTCGTAGTCGCCTTTTCCGTGTTTTTTGTTTTCAGTTTCCCAACTACTGCTTAACATATCGCCACACATCCTACAACTGAAGTTGCACAGGTTAGAAAATCTATAATCAAAACTTTCTGTCTGCATAGTCGTGGCACCTGTTTCGTCTGTGCTGTCAAATGCTTCGTCAATTTTATTTCTATACAGCCAATTGAAGTGTTGCCTATATACCTGTTCATTTAATAGTTTGTGATTGCACACAGCACACTGCGGTATTTCTTCGCCTGCTAATAACTTTAACCTCACGCTTTTCATATAGTCTGAATTCCAGTGTTGTTCTAGTGAGGTAAGATTTATCTTATCATTGTGTCCTTTTGGATCTATCGTGTCTATGTATTGCTTGAAGTTTTCCGATGACTCTCTAGAACTGCAACACAACCTTCTCTCCATCTGTGGGGATAGGTAAGTGTGTGTCCACGGGGCCATGCAAAATGTTTTATTGCCCTCATTAGGTTTGATCCTATTTGTCATATTTGTCAAAAAGTTCCTTCCATTCAGGGAACACCTCTATAAATTTTTCATTTCTTACTTCGTCATACTTCTTCGTTCTTTCAAAAAACCATGGAAGATGCCTAGTATTATCTTTCTTGAACATCCAATCCAAAGCAGATTCATATCCCTTACTAGCACGAGTAAGATGATCCTGTTCCTTTAACCATTTTAAATGTGTTGTATATTTTTCTTTGATCTGTTCTTTAAATTCTAATGGAAGAATGTCCATTCTTTGCCAAGTTGGCATTTGTAAAAGGTTATAGTTAAAATCCTGTGGTTTGATTAGGCCTTGCTCTACCCAACTCCTATGAAAGTCTGCAACGTGAAATGCATTTGGAAGACTCACAGTCGAAGAAATATAAAAGTCGACCTTTGGACATACTTCCATCATTCTTTTTCTATTGGCAATAGTCTGTTCCCATTTAGTGCCGGTACGCATCAACTCTGCACGTGGCCCTTCGGCGTCAAGACTGGCACCAACAGATACAGAATCAAATTTATTCCATAATTCTAATACATCCATGTCTTTGAATTTAAGGCGTGAAAAATTAGTATTGTATATCAATCTAATATGATATGCCTTTCTTCTATCTAATTCTTTTAAAATCCTATAATGCTCTTCCATTATCAATGGTTCTCCACCTGCAAAATAAAATTGTTCAGCATGATCGATATTTTCCAAAACCTGTTCCCACATATCGTCTGCTTTCCTGCCAACTTTTATTATCTTGGCATGGTTAGGTGGGCCACCATTTATTTTAATATGATCCTCATACCAATTAGAACTAAACCATGTTCCACAACTTCTACATGCAAAATTACATATATTGCTAAATCTTATATCCCAATATTTCATTACAAAGTCTGCGGTACCGTCTGCTTGGGTGGAATCTACTAAATCAATGTTGTGTCCAAAATGCTTGTTTGAACTTAAACGCAATGAAAAGAACCCTGAGTCTTCTTGGTCATAACACTTCACACACTGTTTGCATTTCTTACCTGACAACATGTTCCTACGCATTTCCTTCATTTTATCATTGTTGAAAACTTCCTTCATACTGTTTTTGTTGAAGTCTCCAACCGGATAGCGATCAAAACTAAAACAACAAGGGTATGCCCTGCCATCAGGGTATGCATGGAGATGCATCCAAGGAAGCATACAGAAAGTGTCACTTTCTATCAGGAGTTCCTTCTGACGGTCCGTCATGTCCTTAATTTTTAATTTTTCAGGCTCTTTTGCCCCGTAATCATATGCCACGGTACCATTCTCCTATAATTGGGAAAGTCTTTTCAAAGTCCTTTCCTTGTCGTTTGTCATATTGGCTGTAAAATGCCTTGAAATCCTTTTGCAGTTTGCTTTGTTCGGCCGCACCTGCGTGTGGTGTCTTCACTACATCTAAATAATCTATTAATCTTTGTGTATGATTCACTTCCATTTGTTCTAAATATTTTTCATTCTTACTTAAAAACTTTACCAGGTCCATTTTAAATTTATTCCTCAAGTCATCCGGTAGTACTAGCGGCGATTGAAAACTAGGAAATCTCAAAATGTTAAGTGTGTAATTGATGGTTGGTCCATATATTGCACTTGCTGTTTTAAACCAAACCATTTTCTCTAAAAATTCAGGCAATGATTCTAAACACAAGGCATTTATGGTACACATATTATGAATTTCAGATGGAACTTTATCAACCATCATATGTAACAGATTAGAGTGCCATTCTCCATAATTGAGTCCATCTCTGATATACTCTGCTTGTTTAAATGTTGCTTCACAACTTGTATACAAATGAAAGTTTTTAAATCCTTTCAGTTTGTTTTTGAATCTATCAATAATACTTTGTTTGGCGCCAAGATTTGAATTTATTGCAATACGCATACCAGGTCTCATTTTGTCACCTTGCGTTTCTATCCAATCAAGCAGTCTCCATAGGTTAGGAGACATCATTGGTTCTCCTCCCGTGATACGCAATTCGTCTAGTGTTTTATGCAGATCGCTCTCCCACCATTTATAAAATGCCTCGACATAAGGATTGGTCTCATCTTTTTTGTATGGTTCCGCTGAATCATGTGCATGAGTGAAGTGGTTACGTCCATCAGACATTAGGCTCATATATGGTCCTTGATTTTTAATGTTGTTTGCCCATGTTGTACTAAAAGCAGGATTACAATATGTGCAGGCAAACTGACACACTCTATCAAAAGCAATTTCCAAGGTCCTTAAATTAAAATTTCTGTTATGATCTGATTTGTATGCGTCGTCCAATTCCTTATCAGTGTAAATTTTTGATTTATATACCCTGTCACTGATTGCGTCTCTGCCGATGTCCTCTATCTTCCAGCAATATTCACATCCTGCAGGCCTATCACCACACTGCATTTGCCTACGTTGCTCTTTCTTTTGCCGTGTGTTGTGTATGGCGCTCGGATTTGTCTTGATCTCCTCAAGATCAATTTTGTGAGGTAAAGGATGGTGGCAACTTGTGGTCATACCACTGCCCAACCAGATAGTTGCGTTGTACCACTTGGCCGCACAAAAACTTGCGGATTTAGTATCTAACTTTTGCTTTTTAAATTGTAAGTCGTCCATAAATCTTTTCTGCCCATTGTTGATTCTGTTCCACTGTCATATGGTTGATAGTGCCTTTGCCCCAGTTGTCGTTACCCCCACTAAATTCGAATATGCTTTCGTCTATGAATGTGCCTGTGGATAATTTTATTCCTGCATCTTTGTCAGCGGTTTCAAAAGGGCGGAAACTCCACATCTGTACTATCTCACTTTTAACTTTTGACAGCACATTTTGATCGTAATACTTTAGGGCATATTCGTATGCCATTTCGTCTTTATCGTAGTTGTGTAGATATTTCCAATAGTTGTCTAAGGTCTCATATACTTTTGGATCTACTCCCTCCAATGGTTGTGTATTTGCACTCAAAATTAAATTGGGATGGTACAATCTGTAAGGCTCTGTCCAGCAAAATATAGATATATCCGGTACCCTATCTTGTTGTATTAATCTATTGAATCTAAACATTGCACTCCATATGCTTCTCCCAGGCTCACCGAACCACCTTATTCGATTGGCGCCTAGTTTTTCCTGAAGTATATTGCACCAACTCTCGGGTTGATTACTTGCACAAAAACTGTCTCCAAAAAATCCTATACTTTTCATATATTACTGCACTCCGCCCAAAAATCTTCCATTTCTGGAAATGTGTTTAAAAATCTTGTAGTACGTCTGCGATCGTGTTCAGTAAAAAAAGCGTAAAAGTTTTTTTTATTTTGCGTACTTGCGTCAGCGTTTTCGCGCCAATATGCGAGATTCCTCTGCATCTTCTGAATTTCAAAATCCTTGAATATGTGCAACCCGTTGTCCTCGCCAGAATTATTTTTCATGTATTCTATGTTGGCCTCATGTATGCTCTGATAGGACTCGGGCAAAAGTGTGATCTGTTGCCAAGCAGGTTGCCGCAACAGTGGCACATCGAACCATACACGCTGATAGGTCTTGCTGTACTTTGTTCGCAGTTCAAGTATCTTCTCCAGCAGTTTATCCATACTTGTGATGCTGAGATTGTTGTATGTGCAGATAAATGTTATCGAATTACGCACAGGTATTCTATCTAGGAATTCCTCGACGTTGTCCATCATGTAATTGAAATCCAGGCCGTCACGTATGTATTCTGCACGTTTACCAAATGCATCAACGCTAACAAACTGCATCATGTGTTCCACTTTCTCCTGCATACAAATCGTCTGTGCCATGTTGAAATACTTCTCTTTTAACTTCTTGTCCGGTGGACACATGTTGCTTGTGACGTTAAGGTGTAGGTCCGCTTTTGGATGATCTATTATGTATTGGAACACCTTGTAGGTGTTTTTGTCCATCATGGGTTCGCCTCCGGTCATGCGGAAGTGTTTAAGATTCTTGTACAATGTGGGCCACCATTTCCAGAACGCTGTCACATAGGGGTTTTCCTCCCTGTTCGGTATCGGACGTCTCCTGCCCTGAAAGTGCTCTGGTGCATTGTGGGGAGGGGTGGTCGGATATTGGCCATAACGTTCCACCTCCTTGCCCCACGTTGTTGAGAATTGCGGAGAACAGTAACTACACTTGAAGTTACAAGCGTTGTTAAAGTTTACCTCCACATACCTCGGTGTCCAACTTGTTGTCATTGGATTCTGTTTGATCTGCTCGAAGTCCTGCATGGCCCATGGCTCCCCGGACCTGTAGTGCCTGTCCGACATCTCACCGGTGTCCTCCAGTTTCCAGCAGTATGAACATCCTTTGGGACGTTCGCCTTGTAGCATTTGAAATCTTTGTTCCAGTTTTTCCACTGTGTTGTGCAGTGCGGCCGGATTCCTCTCCAGTTGCCTTGCGTCAATGTTGTGCAGTGGTGGATGATAACAGGAGTTGGTCATGCCTGTTGGCAGATGCAGTGACGTCTGGTTCCATTTGGCCAGACACATCGTGGGAGAAATTTGCTTTAATTTATCCTTGGCCTTCAGTGCGTCTGCTTTGTAATCACTGGTACTCACGATCTTGCACTCCCTTGTTGATATGCCTTGGCATGATGAATCTATAGAACCTGCTGTCCTCTTCGCTGTAATCTGCAATTGGTATGTCCAATTGCTGTCGCAGGCTATTGCCAAATGCATGTAGTTGTTCGTCAATGTTATCCTTGTCTATCTCGTTGAAATAGTTCTGCATTTCATCGAGGTCCCTTATCTTAAA
>TARA_R100001480_G_scaffold63630_2_pt1 | contig 16744 bp, 15 predicted proteins | sample TARA_R100001480 | Tara Oceans TARA_R100001480 (sample SAMEA2622212) | marine metagenome | biome: marine biome (ENVO:00000447); feature: mesopelagic zone (ENVO:00000213) & marine oxygen minimum zone (ENVO:01000065); material: "saline water (ENVO:00002010), including plankton... | reverse complement strand
GTGACACGACGATAGCCAGAGCATCCAGCGGTGTCATCTCGGTGGAGGGCAGCAACGTCATAATGGCATCGAACGATGTGAGCGCTCTAACTGACTCGACATCAGCAGCGATAGGTATCGGTACGATAGAACTCGGTCACGCGAGCGACACCACAATTGCTCGTACAAGCGGAGGCGTGGTGACAATCGCAGGTGCTGAGATAAGGACGGGAACCGTTCCAGTGAACAAAGGAGGCACAGGCGCTACGAGCCTAACAAACGGTGGTGTTCTCCTTGGTAGCGGAACAGGTGCGATAACAGCAATGGGCGTTCTCGGTAACGGTCAGATGATTGTCGGTGACGGCACTACTGACCCGGTTGCAGAGAGCGGTGCTACTTTGAGAACATCTATTGGCGTTGGAACAGGAGACAGCCCAACATTCACCAACCTCACCCTTTCCGGTGACCTCACTCTAGACGACGGTGGTAGCCTCAAGGAAGCAGGTGGTACAGCCGCATTTACGTTCGACGGTAGTGGTCATATCACCAAGTTGGGACAATCATCCCCCAGCACTAACGATGTCCTGAAGTACGACGGTGCCAAGTGGGTAGCGGGAGCCGCCGCATCAGGCGCAGACGGGATGGGAACCGGTTTCACCGTATCAGCGACGACCGACAGCAACGCCACCACCATCACACAAGGCGATGACCTGTTCTTTGCCGCATCAGGTGGTCTAACTGCGGAGACAACAGCAGACGGCACTGTGACTCATAGTTTAGACATCAACGGTCTTTCTGCCGCTGCCATAGCAAGCGGTGATTTCCTTGCTTTCTCTGATGAAAATGCATCAGGAGACCCAACTAAGAAGGAATCAATCGACGATATTGCTACACTGTTCGCTGGCACGGGGCTGACTGCCTCAAGCGCAGTGATATCGGTGGATGCGGCACAGAGCCAAATCACATCGGTCGGCGCTCTCACGGGTCTCTCAACTGCGGCAGATGCCACTATCGACTTGAACGGTGGTGCGATTACCGTCGATGGAACTACCTTATCCATAGACTCGACCGACACGACCAATCTGACCATGACCGCTAACTCGAGCAGTGGTAAGACCCTAACCATAGACGCTGCAAACTCGGGCTCAGGGGCGGCGTCGATAGCGATTGGCACAACCTCTGGAACCAGCATAAGCATGGGTCACTCAACCTCCACAGTCACGGTCAACGACAACCTAGTGGTCACAGGCGACCTCACAATCAACGGTGCTACCACCACCATATCAACGACGAACTCGGTCGTCGAGGACTCCTTGATTGAACTCAACACTGGTGCTACCAGCAACTCAAACGACTTGGGATTCATATTCGAGCGTGGTAGTACTGGCAACAATGCCGCCATCATATGGGATGAGAGCGAAGACAAATTCACAATGGGAACCACGACTGGAATTGGTACGGACTCAACCGTCTCCGTGACTGCGGGCACTCTGGTTACCAACATCGAGGGAAACTTGACGGGAACCATACAAACTGCCTCCCAGACTAACATAACAGGCATAGGTACCATAACCACCGGAACTTGGAACGCCACTGACATAGCAATCGCACACGGTGGTACTGGTGCTAGCACTGATTCAGCCGCTAGGACCAACCTAGGGCTGGCGATAGGAAGCGACGTACAGGCACATGATGCCCAACTCGATGCCATCGCCGCTCTAGCGACGACTGATGGTGGAGTCATCATAGGCAACGGGTCCACCTTCGTGCTGGAGAGCGGAGTCACTCTGAGGAACTCACTTAATCTTGGTACCGGTGACTCACCCCGATTCACAGGCATAGAGTTGGGAGCACCAGCCGACACCACGATAACAAGGGTGAGCGCCGGGGACATCCAGATAGAAGACAACATCGTCTACCGCGCTGGTGGTACCAACGTGGCCATCGCCGATGGTGGTACGAATGCCGACAACGTATCTGACGCTAGGGACAACCTAGGTCTGACCATAGGAACGAACGTGCAGGCCTACGACGCTCAACTAGCCACGCTGGCTGGATACACCTCCACGCAGATAGGCTTCCTCAACGTCAGCACCGCTGGTACCGTAGAGGCCAGCAAGGCTGTGGTGGTCGATGCTGACAAGGATGCAGAAAGTTTCCGCAACCTCACGGCCACTGGGACGTTGAAGTCAGATGGGATGCAACTCACAGGTGGTGCGAACTCCGCTGCTGACTCAGGCACCGTCGTCGCAGAGTTCGACGTCTCCGAGGCACAGGTGGCCACGAACAGCGCGGCCACCATAGCCAGTTACGCGTTCGGCACCTACAGGACGGCCAAGTTCCTCGTTCAGATAGGCAGGGTGGATGCGAGCGAGCAGTTTGATTGTATGGAAATCCTCGTCACCTACGATGGTGGCTCAGCACCCAGCGGCGATAGTGACATCTTTATGACAACGTACGGGTACATCACCACGGGAGCGAGCGACCTTGGGACGTTCAACGCAGTGAAGGGTAGTAGTACCATCGACCTGCAGTTCACCCCCGCAACGTCAGGAGGAACATACGAATACAGAGTGATAAAATCACTCCTAATCAGATGATGGACAGTGAAATCATGGTGATACAATGGCAACGGACAAAGACTTCAGAGTAAAAGACGGATTAGTAGTAGAAGGGGACATAACCGCTGTCAACCTTGACATCAGTGGGAACGTGGATGTAGACGGCACATTAGAGGCCGATGCAATAACTCTCAACGGCACCTCATTGGCTACATCTGCAACAACAGACACCACCAACGCCTCCAACATAGGCTCAGGTACACTAGCAACGGGTAGGTTAGCGGCTGCTCTGACAGCACAAACCTCCATGTTGAACACGAGTCTAGTGGTTGGTAGAGACGCTGATAACCAAATTAAGTTCTCTACCGACAATCAAATGATATTCAGAGTTGGAGCAGGGGATGGTGTCACCTTCAAGGCATCAGGTGAGATTGAAGCAACCAGTCTCGACATTAGTGGAGACGTCGATGTAGACGGCACATTAGAGGCCGATGCGATAACTGTCAACGGTTCTGCTTTAGCATCCTCAGCCACTACAGACACCACTAACGCCTCCAACATAAGTTCAGGTACACTAGCATCAGGTAGATTACCCGACTTGGCTGTGTCTGACTTCGCTGCATCAGCGATAGTGTTGGAATCGGAGGGTATCGGCTCAAACGACAACGACACCACTCTACCTACTTCTGCTGCTGTCAAGGACTATGTGGATAACAATGCAGGTGGTTCTCCTGCTGGTTCAGACACTTTCATTCAATACAACAATGGTGGTTCTTTTGGTGCTACTACACTTGCATTTGACGATACAGCAGGTTCAGAGCAGATTCTACTTGATGACACAAGTGATGTTGCCTTGATGAAAGTAGTACAAAGAGGAACAGGTAGTTCATTTGAGGTACATGACCAAGCATCCGATTCTACTGTATTCCAAGTAAGTGCGTCAGGAGCCACAAGTATTGGTTTAGGTGCTGGTTCAGGCACAGGTTCCGACATACTGTTTGTACAGGGAAGGTCATCGGGTCAGATATGGACAGCATCAACATCCGGTAGTGCATCTGCTCCTGTCTTTACTCGTAGAACTGATTTGAATACTGGTATGTATTTCATCGGTGCTGATAATATTGGCCTTACAACAGGCGGTACTCTAAGAGTTGATATCAGCGATAGCGGGTTAAAACTAGGCAGTTCAGGTTCTAGAGTCACAACAATCCTAAACGAAGATGATATGTCCACTGACTCTGATACCGCTTTAGCAACGCAGCAGTCAATAAAGGCATATGTCGATAACAATGCGGGTGGTGCGTCATTAGCGAATGATGCGAATAACAGAGTCGTCACAGCAACAGGCTCAGGCGGGATAAACGGTGAGGCCAACCTCACGTTCGATGGAAGCACCTTGGCATTAGCAGGTAAGCAGACTATCACTGTGAACGACGATGTATCTGAGGCATTCAAGGTCACTATAACAGATACTGACAGCACTGCTGACTCCACGCCATTCGTCGTTGATGGTGATGGTAGAGTTGGAATAGGCACTGCATCCCCTGTCAGTGGTTGCGCATTAACCCTCAACGGAGATGGAACATCATACGAGGGTATAGCCTTCCAAGTCGCTGGCTCCACCAAGTTCAAGATGACATCTGATGGTTCTTCCTTCTATCATGACAGTCACATAAACACAGGTAAAACAACCTTTAGAGTAAGGGATTCAGGTGGCAATCTAAGACCTACATTGGGTATATCGGGTTCTAATTATAGCGTGGCGATAGGATACAATGGAACAAGCGGGTCTAGCCTCACACCTAACAACACACTACAAGTCAACGTAGGAACGGAGAATGGAGTTCAAGACAAAGACGATGGTATTCTTCTTCTCAACAGCGACCTCTCAATCGCAGCGAATGATATGATTGGTGGTGTAGGTTTCGCCACTAGAGATGGAAACATACCAAGCAGTGTCACAGAAGCAGCATGTGCGATTGTCGCTAGAGCGAGGGAAGACCACACTACTACCGAGAAGGGCGGATACTTGGAGTTCTTATATTCACCAGCGGGCAAGGATGATGATACAGTCAGCAGTATCGGCATGACACTCATTGAAGGTAAGTTAGCCGTCAACAACGGTGGGCTACACCCATTGACCACGATGACGCTATATCATAGTGGCTCGGACTTCAATGACGGTCTTACTATCATAAGAAATGACACAAGTGTCTCTGATGGCGATTTGCTTGGAGCGATTGGCTTTGACGCCAAGGATGGCAATGCTCCCTCAAGAGCGACAGAGGCATCTGCTGGTATTGCTGCTTTTGCTGCTGAAAACCACAGCACAGGTGATAAGGGCGGGGATTTGACATTCTTTACTTCACCCATCGACCAAGATGATGATACTGCTTCTGTTGAGAGAATGAGAATAACATCTGAGGGTCAGGTCATTATCGGTGATACACCGAACTTTACTTCACAACATGATGGCCTACAGAAATTTAATATTCAAGGAACAGATGCAGGAATGCTCATAGAGAAGCACGATGATTCTGCAAGCGGTGGACCTACTATCGCACTTTACAGGTACTCTGCATCAGAAGCCGATGGTGACTTGATTGGGCAGGTGTCTTTCAGAGGTGAAGGCTCAACTGGAAACCCATCGACATACATGATGATGAGAGCCGAGATACTAGATGTCACTGAGGGGTCAAAGGATGGTCAAATTATCTTTAGAGGTCTACAAGGAAACAGTCAGACTGATTTCATGACCGTTGGAGCCAACGGTGTTAGAAACATGATAGGCAGCGTCGTAGCCGTATCATCGAATACCACGTTGACTGATGACGAAAGTGGCTCCTATGTCTATTGGACAGGAGGAACATTGACATTACCAGCAACCGCCATAAAGGGACAGCAGTTCGTCGTCATCAACAACACCAATGGTTCAGCAACTCCGTCTTTGGGAACATCCAACGCAATAGCAACGAATTGGACCACTCATGCTGCTATGGCTGATGAGACTTCTAGGACATACATCGCAGTTGCTGCTAACACATGGATATACATCGGGTGATTGAATGGGTTTCATACTTGGTGTCGTTGGAACTACACAGCAACTTGAGACTGCCAATGCCAGTGGCGGAGGCGGTGGCGGTGGAGGTGGCGGTGGCGGTAGTGCGCCATCTCTTCAAGGTACATCACCGAATCCAACAGGCGTTGGTATAGCCGCTGCATCTAGCGGAAATCCGTCTGCTAATTTCAAAATGAATGCACAGGAGATAAGCAACGCACAAAACGCCTCCAACCCGGATGGTGCAGACCAGTTCGATGTATCGCATAGTGATTTCACCGACGGACAGGCAGACATAACAATAGACATATCGAATTCCGCAAGCGACTTGAACGCTGCTTACTCAGGGCACTCATTTAAAGCGTCGATAGCGTTTCTAGGATACATAGTAGAAAGCAGTGCGACAAGTTTCCAATGGAGTTTGAGCGTGTCATCGAGTCTCAGTGCTGGTAGTGCTTCTATATCATTTCCAATTGGGAGTTCGTCAGCATCAACAGACCAAGACGCGTTAACTTATGGTACTGGTCTTGGTGATACACAAGGCATAGGTGCGTTTGGTGATATTAATTGGGGTGGTGGGAGAGGTGGCCTCATCTTCCCATCAGACGGAGACACAGTGACATTCACCATCGGAGCAGATGCCACGAACAGCAACGGAACGACAAGTGCATCAGACCTAGTGGTAAAATACACATTTGAGGACTGAGGTGATAGAATGACGAGAATAGAAGTGAGCATACCTGAAGGAACGCAAGGTGACTACACCATAGCGCACCATGATACTCAGACACAAGAGAGGATGTGGCAGCAGTATCTTGAGATGAAGTCAGAGCCGTATGACAATCACACTGTTCTCATCAAGGATGCGTGTCCCATGCCCATCATGCAGGACTCACAAGCAGAGTACATGGAGCATCAGTGGCTTTGGGATAATGCCACTGGTGATGTACTCATTGGTGGTCTAGGGTTAGGCATGGTGCATCAGGCTCTGATAGACAACCCGAATGTGACATCCGTGACAGTGGTTGAACTTGAGCAGGATGTAGTTGATTTGGTCTGGGACCATTGTGCCAAGGATGATACATTCACACTGGTAGTGGCTGACTTTGAGACTTGGACACCACCAGCAGGTAGTTCATTCGATACAGTGTGGGGCGATACTAAACTGTGGGACAATCCATTGAAGGATAATGAGTATCAGACTATGATAATCAACAACTACTCCCAATTCACCAACAACATCGGTTTTTGGGGAAGTCTATGATACCTAAGTAATCCTACTAGATACATGCATCTGCACTGTTATACATATGAATACTATATTCGTGTATACAATAAGGAGACTCTTCAGTTCAACGCCCTCTTGCACGATGAACATGGTCATCAGCGCGGTATATGCGATTAGAACCGCCGCTATGAGGAAACTACTCACTGCGTAATTCGTTGTGTGGAATCTCATCAATGCAGCCTCAGAAGCGTCATCAACGTCGTCATGAAGCGATTTCTCGATGGTTGCTCTATGTGTATATCTTCCATAGTATCACTAGCCCATTCATTGAACCATTGGCAGTTGCGCTCCATGGTGTAGTTTCTGCACCGGCTTGTAAATTAACATTGTGTATAGAAGGGAGGAAAACGGAGTGTGGCGAAAGAGATTCCACGTCGTGTGTAGGATGCATGAATAGAAGCAATCCCCGTTTTTACTACACAAACCCCCCTGTTGACACCATAACTATTTTGCACGTAGCCAATGATGCCTCAAGTCTGACTTCTGAACGCCGAGTCCTTCCATATGTGACCGCACTCCTTGCACTCCCACAGGTACACTCGTCGCTTTGAACCATTCTGATAACGACCAGACAGACGGTGCGGTATGTGCTTGTGACCGCAGCCACGGCACGACACGCGCAACTTGTCCATCAGCCGTCCCATTACTCGACAGGCCTCCTGCTCACGATGTCATCTATGCGAAGTATCGCTGTGGTGACCTCGGTGGCACTGAGGACAGCCTGCCTGATGAGCATGCTGGGCTCGAAGACCTCCTCATCCTTCATGTCGATGATACCACCGTCATTCACGTCGGGGCCGTAGTTCAGTGAATCGTTCTGCACCTTGTTCCTCATGGCGAGTACGATGTCGAGCGGGTCGAATCCAGCGTTCTCTGCCACTGTAGCAGGTATAATCTCCAGAGCATCGGCGAAAGCCTCGATTGCCATCTGAGCCCTGCCTCCTATGGTGGCAGCGTGATTCCTCAAGTGAGCGGCCATGGCAACATAACTGGAGCCCCCGCCGCACACGACGCGGTTCGTGTCCTTGACTATCGATACCACACCCAATGCGTCATCGAAGCCTCTCTCCACCTCGTCCAGTGTGGATTGAGTGGCACCTCGTAGAACGAGTGTCGACTGTTCGCTCTCAATACTACCAGCCACGAATAGATATTCGACGTCGTTGTGCCTCTGCTTGAGCAACTTGACGTGTGCTGATGATTCAGCGTCGTCCACAGTCTGTGATATAGGTATACCAAGAGCGGATGAAAGAGCACGCATGGCGCTCTCAGGCAGTCTCCTGACCACACCGATGCCGTTCTTCTTCAGGAATGCGCAGACGTTGTCATGAACACCGTCCCTGACGAACACTACACCACGCCCACCCATTGCCGAGACTATCTTCTTGGCTTTGGTGAGCAGGTCGTCCTTGCCCGCTTGCTTGAACTTGCTATATGAAGCAGCATCTATCTGCACCTGCACATTGTCCTCTGACTTCTCCATCTCCAATCCTGTGTTGATTAGTAGGGCACTGGTATCTTCATCATGGTCGTACTCCAGAACGAAGTCTTTGCTCATGATTACACCATTGAACAGATACGAGTCCTCGAGGCTGCCACCCGGCAGGCTGACGACCCTCACCTTGTCAGCATCACCAGCGCGTATGACCGCGTCAACGCACAGTTGACTGACTATGTCAGTAGCGGTCTCGAGCGTCTTGCCTGTTATAGCCGTCTTAGCAACGCTCTTGAGAGTCTCCTCAGCAGCATCGAAGGCAATCTTCTCCTCAAGATAGGTAGTAGCCATCTGAGCGGCTTCATGGTACCCCTTGCATACGACGTTGGGATGTAGCCCTTTCTGGAATAGATTCTCGCTGTTAGCCAGCAGTTGACCAGCAAGTACTACTGTGCTGGTAGTACCATCGTAGCACAGGGCCTCCTGAGTCTTGGCTATCTCCACCATCATCTTGGCACCCGGATGAGCGACATCCAGTTCCCTCAGTATGGTGGCACCGTCGTTGGTGACTATGACATTACCCGCTCCGTCAACCATCATCTTGTCCATACCCATCGGACCGAGGGTGGACTTGCACGTCTCGACTATCGTCTTAGCAGCCCTGATGTTGAGTTTCTGCGCTGTTGAGCGCTGCTCCTTGCTCTCGCTCATTGTTCATCCCTTACCTTGTAAGCGCCATCCTTGTACTCCTGCCAGAGTTTGGATATCTCTGCGACGGGAGTGCCCTTGTGGTGCGAACGGAAGGCGCTCCATGATAGACCCTCGAGGTACTTGACGTTCCTCTCCTTCTGAACCTCCATCAAGGCCTTCTTCTCCTCCTCCGCTTTCTCAAGCAGGATGTCAATATCACTGCTTTTGTCTTTCTTTCTTCCGAATATTCTTCTCAACCATTTCAATATCATTCTTCTTCATCTCCCTTATCATCCAAGTATGGCCAGTTTATCTGTGCGGCGACCTTTGAAGCCACCATCTGTATATCGACCATGGAGTGTCCTTTCGTTATCATGTTGAGGAGAAGGTGCAAAGCGCCCTTCAGTTTCCTCTCTTCCTGCTCATTCATCTCTTTCACCATTCAATTTCAATCTCCACCGTGTCTCCGGTTTCAAGTGAACGTGATTTGACAATGCCATACTCCTGCATGTACGCGTATAGGTCGTATGTGAGTTTGGCATCCTTGAGACAGTAGTCAGCCACCTCGTTGTACTTTCCCTCCTTCCAAGCGGATGGGGCCTCCACACTCTTCATGCTCTTGTCCATATCGAGCGTCTGTCGACACAGCATGGATAGGTCCGTGGCAACCTTACCGTGAAGCATAGAGGCCTTGTGCACGATGTTCTTGGTGTCTATTATTGACTCCTTCTTAGCCATCGCATCACCTGCAGCCCAGCAGTCTAACGAGTCTCTTATGACCGGTAGGTCAAAATTGAGAATATTATGGCCTAGTAGTTTTCCTCCCTTTTCGATATGTCCTGCTATGTGGTCCCCTACATCTCTAGGATGGAGGTCCAGACTATTCACACCGTCCAGTTCTATCTCCTGCTTGGAGAAAACAGTACCCTCGGTACCATCCCATGTCGCTATCACACTCGGTTGGAACAGTGTTCTGTTGTTCCACCCACCTATGTCATAGGAGTAATTCTCAGTCTCTATATCGAGTGATAGTATGTCAGTCATGGTATCACCTAACACTCCGTCAATCAAAGTCTTACTCTTTCTGTTCCTTGAGTCTCAGGTATACTACCTTCTTTTCCTTGGTCACCACGAACATGTCCTTAGCGTACTTTGAGAAGTGATTCCAAGCAGTACCACGAGTGACATTGGCCTGCTTCTCATATACCCTGAGCATGGCCTCTTTCCTTCTCCAGCCCTGCCCCCTGCTATCCTCGAAATCAACAGCATCGGTATTCTGGTAGGAAAGCGTGAACTTGTTCCTGTACTCGCTGACCTCGGTCTTCTTGAAACCGACTTCAACTTCGTCTTCCAACCACAGTATGAGATTCTTGGTGAGGTCGTACAGTATGTCCTTCGCCATGTCGACGTGGTCTCCTGTCACCTCCCATACACCTTCAATCATAGCCATATGAGTAGCGAATATCACGGTGTAGTTCTCAACCGCTGGCATGAACGATGCTACAACCTCGCTGATACCGGGTGCCAAACCGTTCAGCAGTGTGTAGTAATCCTCTATGGCATCGTAACATGCGTTGTAGAAAGTGTCATCCGCTGAGAACATCTCATGCATGTGAGCCTGAATCAACTCCTCCTGCTGTGCTCTAGGCATTGACTCCCACTCCGTGAATGGTATCTCTGATAGATTGAGCAGTCTGTCGCGGAGCCTCTTGGTGAGGTTGTTGAAGTAGTCTGTGATTTGACTGTAGTTCACGCTGACCTTCGGCATCTTCTTGTAAGCCGAGTTCATTCTAAGCATACTGACATTCATTCTCTTCTCAGTGTTCCATTCTGCCCAATACAGAAGCACCCTCTGGAAGATACCCTTCGTAAGCACATAGTCCTTGACGCCCTTCGGGGGGAACGTGGTTATCCACATCGACACCAGAGACTCAGTCTCAATCCTACCAGCCTTGGTGTGCTTGACGAGCGTGTTGTTATTGCTGCCCACCGGGTTGCATGCTGATTGCAGGTACAGGACTGTCTCCTGACTATGCTTGTTAGGGCTGAGAATAATACTTCCCTCATCAAAGTTCAATGCCTTACGTCCGTTCAGCAGTCCCTCCTTCAATGTCTGAATCTTCTCTCCATGCTCGTCCTCGCTCTCCTCCCATCCACCGATGAGAGCAGCGTCTGTGCCGGTGGTGTACATGTCAGTAGGTATGGATGAGTCACGTGCGACATCACCGACGAACTCCCATGCCACTGATTTGCCGGTCCTCGATGGTTGAATCCAGAATACGTGCACACGTGGGTCGAGGTGACTCGGTCCCCATGGAATCCTCACGAAGGGTACCGCTGCTTGCCCCTGCAGGAAGAAGAACGACAGCATCCCCGGTATGTCGTTGTCTATCGATGTCTCTCTGAAATGCTCAAGGTAGCCTTGGAAGATGGGGAACTTCTTCACTGCCTCATACTCTGTGTAATCTCTCATAATTTTGACCTCATGAGAGACCCCATATATATCTTATGTCCGATTACTCGTATATACATTTGATTATCTTCTGACTTTCCTCTCGACATGCATGGGTTCCTCGCTGGTCAGAGCCTCTATCACACGCCCTCTCAAGACTGGGCCGAGACCCTTGACCTGCTTGAGGGCGTCAGGGTAGCACATCTCCTCTATGCTGCCGCACTTCTCCAGAAGTTTGTCGACCATGTCCTTGCCCAGTCCGGGTATGGTGAGAAGCATATCAGCGCGTATGTCGTTGCTGGCAACACGCCGCACCGTCCTTGCACCGTGACTCGATGCCGGTTTGTGCAACTTGTCATGTAGTTTGATGATGAAAAGAGCAGCCTCGCTGGTGTTGGGTGTGTAGAAGACCTGACACTCGAAGTCAGCCATGATTCTGGCGAGGGTGCCTGTCAACTCGTTCTGAACACGAGAGTACGTTATCCTCCGTCCATTATTCTTTGCCATGGCGACGTACTTGTCAATGGTACCATGCACGACGAGGAAGAACCTAGGATAGTTTACGTCCATGTTCTCCAGTTGACGCCATAGGTGACCGTTATGGCTGGATTGGAAGAAGTCAGTCAGGCTCTTGGCCTCGACACACGCTTCTCCGAGAACGTAGTCCCCGACAACCAGAGACTGCCTGTTGACTATCAGACCAGCCTTCTCAGCCTTTCTCAACACTGAGTCGCAGAGCATGCCTCGCTCATTGGAATCGATGATTAGGTTGGGCTTAGGCACTTTTCTTACCTCCGTGAAAGTGACAGTAATCAGGGTGCTTCCTATATTTTCTCATGGCACATCTCTTACCCTTCTTATTGACGTGCTTGCACCTGCTGCCGTTCTTCGGTCTCACCATGCACTTGTTGCAGATGCCCGAGTAGGATGACCTGCTCTTCACGTTGTTCGATGACCTCGGTCCACCGCACTCAGGGCATCTCTGACTGAAGTTGTGCTTCATCACATCATCCCCTCCGCAGTACCATCGTAGAACTTGCACCTTCCGCTACACAGACCATCTGATATGATTGTCCTGCACATTCCTGCATTGTAACCGCTGTTACCGCTGCCCCCGTATACTATGCTCTCGACTTGTCCTCTCGTGTAAGACTCGTCGAAGTCGACCCATCCCTGCTCTGATATGACCTGCGTTATGAAATCGACATGCTTCTCCTTCTCCTCATCCTTGACGCTGTCTGGTGGGAAGAACCATCTCAGTCTGCTCGCCATGTAGGATGCGAAGTGCAACCTAGCCCTGTGTGTGGGGTTACCCTCACCCATCGCTGATTGCGCTAGACAGGGTAGAATGGTCAGACCATCGATGGATATGTCCGGTAAATCGACTATCTCTTTTCTTCTGGCTGTGAATATCTGCTTCCTCTCTGGCAGTACTATGCTCAGAGGTTTATTTCCATGTTGGATGTATCCACCGATTGAATCCTGTGCGTTGTCTATCAGTTCATCATGAGACATGTTCATCAGGGCATCACTGTCTATCGGTATGCTCCAACAGCCTCTCTTGCTGTTGTATGAATTGGGTATGCGTATCATACCCGCTGTGTCGAATGCCACAGTGGGGTCGTTGCTGTACAGATTGAGTTCCTTATGCCACTTGGAGAGCACCATCCTCCCAGCGTCCTTCACACGAGTGACGTCGAATCCGTTGCTGGGGGTGAATACCGTGTCAAGAGGAATCCACACGTGAAAGCCTCCCCCGCTGAACCAGATGAAGTGCATCGTATCCTCTTCAATGAGATACTTGTGCAGGCGTTTTACTTGCTCATGCATCTCATCGAAGGGGATGTCCTTACCTCTGTCACGAAAGTTCTTACAATCGAAGTCGCATACGAAGTGTCTGATTATCGGAGTGTTGTAATCCACACGATGGTTACGAGGAGGGGTGAGGGCACGGTAGCCGTACGCTGTGAAGTAGACATTGCCACTTCCATTCTTACCCCTCCAGTAGCGCTCGAGGCTATCCCAGTCCTTGACCAGCCTTCTGTATCCCTTCTGGCCGTCAGAACCTATCTCGAGCACTTCCCTTGGGAAGTCCAAGGTGATGAAACTCATCTTATCACATCAACGTAGATTCTCTACTTCGTTCTCGATAGATGTCAACAGGGTCTTTGTCAATTCACCAGATAACTCTGGGGTTAGAAATTGCTTGTTGATGGTGACATCGAAGTGATGCACACCATCGACCTTGTCAATCCCTATCTCACCATAGTCATGCAGGGTATGTTGATACGTCTTGTATATTCTTAACTTGCTCCTACCAAGAGCACCAATCTGCACCCTACAGGATACACTTGGAGCGAGATATCTCAGCACCTCGTCAAATATGGCAATCATCGTTCGTTCTTTCTTTGTTATATCAGTCATCTTTTTCCAACTCCTCTTGTGTCCACGCAGGGCATAGTTCCATGAAATCGCACCATACGCATTTGTAATCGTTGCGTTCAGCGGGGAAATTCTTGTCAAGATGCGCTTTAACCAGCCTCTTGAGTCTCTTCTCGACAGTGTTAGTGGCATACTTGGCCTTCCTGTCACTTGTTGATTCATAATCCCAGTGAGGTCCATCACCGTTGTTTATACCTCCACCGGGGAACTCCCATCCCCAATGTGTTATGGGTAGGAATTCGATGTGTGAACTGTTATCGAGCATCATCCTGTAGAACTGCATCTCTGCTCTCATGCTGGAAGCCTTGCTGTTCTTCCACTTACCGGTCTTCAACTCCATGAGAATGTAGCCATTCTGGCTCTCGAATATACGGTCGATGAAGCCACGCATGTGAATGGGTATCCTCTTTCCCTCGACCTCCACCGTTCTCGTAGCATGGACCTCGGCCTCATTGCCGACGGGGAACCAGTCGATGCCCTTGGTTGCGACCAACCTGTCGAACTGCCAATCCACCCATTGTGATATCTGCTCAACCTCACCATAGAGGTAAGGCTCCGGCGGCTCGGGTATGATAGCGTGTAGTTTCTCTCTGGCTAGGTGGACGTTGCCGTTCTCTATCTCCTCGAGGATTTCATCTATGTGGGAGGGTGCTTCCAACCAGAAGTACTCTGTCATGTCATGCACGTTGTTTCCACGGACATGATGGTCCTTCTCCTCGCCCCTCAGTTTCATTATATTCTGAAAGTAATACTGCTTGGGACAGAAGTCGAACGTGCCGAGGCTGCTCTTGGTGATACGTAGTATTGAGTCCTCCATCTCAGGGGCCCACCCGTAGGTGCTCTTGGAGTAGGACTCCAGCATATCCTCGAACGGGTACTCGCTCTCATTGTCACGATGGACCTTGTCAGAGCCAACAGGGTTCCATCTCATTCAGAGTCCACATCCTCGATAAGCCTCTGCAGATACACCACTGCGTCCATCAGTTCCTCTTGGAGATAAATCAACCAAGTCTTGAAATCGAAATCAGTGCGTTCCATAGTCACACCGTACTTCTCCAATCCAATCTGCGCTCTTTCCTGTATCTTCTTACACACTTCATCTTCTATTCTTGACATTACCAATACACCTCCGGTACAGGGGCGCCAGATGCGTTGTCTAAATCCCACCCCATAGTATCGAATATATTCTTCAACTTAGCACGAATCATCTTCTCGACGATTACATCGTAATCCAGCACGAAATCATCCATCTCTGATGAGTCCCTGAATGCAACCACGTTCGCGTCGAACGTCTTGTCACGCACACGCACCGTATTGCTCATGCCCTCTGGAACTCCCTTGACGAATACCCACTGCGCACCATCTCCGGGCCTGAATGGCTCCTCTGGCTGCATGTTGTCATTGTAGTACTTCGCTGCCCTGACGGGTAATGGGACGTTAGACTCATACTTGGAGAACTTCCTCTTCACCCTACCGTAGGGACTCAACTCCTCAACTGGTATCTCCCCTTTCTTGACTGCTATCGATATCGGTCTTATCGCATCGTTGACCTCTTGCTCATCAGCACCGTTGCCCACCAGTTGCATGGCTGTCTCCTGCACTCTCTTGCTGATTGGTGCTGAGTTGGAGGCCTTCACCTCGAAGCCTGATATCTTCATGCTTCCCTTGTCGGACTCAGGCCATACCTTGATTCCGAAGTATCTGTTCTTGGTGCTCGCTGTCATCCAGTAGTCGAAGTAAGCCTCCAACTCCACATCCATGTAAGGCATGTCCAAGTCCTCTTGAGCCTTCTTCGTGAGATGGCCCGCTAGATTCTCAGCCTCGTCGAATGGGACTTGAATGAATGCTGAATCTGTGTGGCCATACAGGCCTCGGTATCCCATCTTCTCACTCTCTGCAAGTAGGAACTTGATACTCTCACGACCCATGTAAGTGATAGTGCGACCTATGTCCAAGTCGGACCACATACCTCCTATCTTGTTCATGGATACCATGCCGTAAAGAGCGTTGACAGCAACCTTGGTCGCAGTCTGCAACATGTCGTAGCCACGTCGCTCGTCATAGTCCTCCGCTGCTTTCATCTTGGCCTTGTACTCCTTGCGCAGCGCGAGCATCTCCTCGACCACGCTAGGCAGCAGACCCTTGGTGGACTGGTCCCAGTGGGTACCATTACCGGGTGACTTGATATTATCACCAGCGTTTTTCCTTTGTGTCTCCCAAGAAAGATTCAGTGAGCGTATTATATTCGGATAGAGAGATGCGTAATCCACCAGCGCAACTCCCTCATGACGACCCGGAACCGGGTCTGGAATGTAAGCGGCCTGCAGGTCCTCACGGCTCTGCGCTCGTGATGACGGGGCCTTGTGATGTGTCCTCCTAGCGATGAGACCACGGAAGTAACGCGTGACCCTGAACGTGCTTCCGAAGTTGACGCCGCATAGTTTCATCATTGCCACATGGAACTCAGTCGCATGCAGTTTCTGGTCTATATCTCTCAGTAAAGTAGTATCGACCAGACAGTAATCAACGAACTCGTCGAAGTAGTCGTACCACCCGTTGTGGACGGTCATGCCCTCCACGCGGTTGGTTAGTTTCTCGCCCAGTTCCAGTTTCTGAGCGACCCAGTCCAGTTTCCTGCTGGACATCTGTCCCCTGCCAGACTTCTGCCATATCGACTCGAAACCGCTACCAGTCATACCGCGAGCGGCGCTGTCGTACACGATGCGACCCTTGATTGGCTGCGCTGTGTCATCGTAGCCGTCGTTGCCTCTGGGTTTGATAATCTGGTTGATTGGGCTGAGACGCGCTGGATTCTCCAGCCTGCGCATGAGATGGGGTA
>TARA_R100001480_G_scaffold35469_2_pt1 | contig 16866 bp, 7 predicted proteins | sample TARA_R100001480 | Tara Oceans TARA_R100001480 (sample SAMEA2622212) | marine metagenome | biome: marine biome (ENVO:00000447); feature: mesopelagic zone (ENVO:00000213) & marine oxygen minimum zone (ENVO:01000065); material: "saline water (ENVO:00002010), including plankton... | reverse complement strand
ACGCGGCGGTAGAAGTTACAGCTGTAGCTGCTGGTGTAGTTACTGGAGTTAATTTAATAAATAGAGGTACAGGATACGTTAACGGCACGGCGTTAATTCAAAGCACAACTACTGGTGTAGGTGTAGGTTTTGAATGTACAGTAGAAGTTTACCCTGCTAATCCTACTGGTTGGCAATCATATAAGATAGTTGTTAAACAACAAGAGCAAGAGTATTACAATGTTTATTTACCTGGTTATGTTTCTGGTTACCCAGTTATAAGTAATAGAGATTATGGTAGAGTAGCTTTTGCTGCTTTGCTAGGAGATAATATAAACAAAGTTCCTAGAGATTTAAATGAAGTAGGACCAACTCAATCTGAGTTTTCTGCGTCAGTCAAGTTATTTGGTAGAGTAAATAATCCAAATATAAATAATAATCAAAAAGCACTACCAGCAACATTTTATTACTATGAGAATAGACAATTTGCTTGGAATACTCAGTATTTTCCAGGTAGAATAAATGATGAAACAGTAACTATAGGACCAATTGGATCTGGTGGTTTAGAACTTGCTAACTCTCCGTTTCAAACACCCGCATCTCAAGGGGCTTTTGATAACTTTGGACCATCTGTACCATGGGGAACTATTCCTAATGGTCAATTACAAAGTTTTTACAATGTAGAACAAAATCCTTTAGCTATAGGACTAGCTGTTGGAGCTGAGGAATCTCAACCTCAATTAACTCAACCAGTTTCTCCACAGTTAAATACATTAGGAGCAAAAGTTTCTGACCAAGGAATACCTGCACCTACAAATAGAATAGGTTGTATGATACCGTTTTTAAGTGTATCAGAAACAGAGCCAGTTGAAAGTTTGTTAGAAATATTTTATGAATCATCTACGTCAGGTAATTTTGTAGAATTAAATAGAGCTGTAGTAGCTGGATATGGAGGTGTTGTAAGTTCTACATCAACAGCAACAGGGTTTGATGAAGATACTGCTAATGGAACTGTTATTTTAACAGCTTTTAGTTTTATTGATTCTGCTGGTAACGAATTAACTTTAACATCTGTACCAACGATAACAACTATAGTTGATGGTAATGGTGTTGATGTAACTGGATCTTTTACAATTGAATCAACTGGTGGTGGTGGATCTTTAATAGATTTTGATTTAAAAACAAACCAATTGTTTGCTTACTTATCTCAAACCACTCAATCAAATCAGTATTTCATATCTTTTGAAACTCGATACGATGATGGTGTAAATCCTGTTTTTGTAGATACCCTTACTAATCAAATAACTGTAACTTTAAATAATGTACAACCATCAATAAATGGGTTTACTCCAGCTTATGGAGACGATGCTGGAACAGAAGTTGCTTGTGGTTTTCTTGGAGGAGTGACAGGTTTTACTACTTCTGATACAGGTGTATTTGGACAATTTACAAATGCTAAAAATGGAAGTGCTGACCCAACACAAGAGACTGATGAACTGTGTTATTCACTAGCTGTAAGTTCACCTGTTGGATCAACAGCTGTATTTTCTATAGATCAAACTGGAACAGTTACTTTAGACGCTGGAACAACTGTTGATAAAACTTATACTTTTACATGTACAGTTACTGATGCTTCTCCATCTTGTGTTAACGATGCTAACAGTCTTAGTATAGATTGTGTTATAGATGTTGTATTAGGAACACCTCCAGTAGATAGAGTGTTATGTTATGGTCCTACAAATGTTATGAATACTTTAGTAACAGAATGTGGTCCTTCATTAGGTGCTGGAGAACCTTTAGAGGTATTTTTTGGAATAAGCAGTGCTGTTAATTCAGGTATTGTAGGAACAGTTGGTCCAAAAATCGGTAGTGGTACACAAACATTATTAGCTAATATAGATACTGCTTTAGGTAGTCCATCAAATGGATATAGTTTAACATCTAACAATAGTCAAGATTTAGCTTACTACAATGTTTTAAACGAAGGAAGATTTGGAGCAAGTCCTATACAATGTGGAGGTGTAACTGAACCATTTACAACAGGAGCGTTAACTCAAGGTCAAGTACAAATAGTACCTACACTAACTAAAAGTGTCACTGCAGCAAGTCCATCAGAATATAGAACTAATTTTACAATACTATACAGAGCAACACCAACTGATCCTTGGCAATTAGCAACATGTGATGTTGGATCACCCGCTCAACCAGCTGGTGGAGTAGTAGGTAACTTTAACTTATTAACAGTATTAGGAGCACCTGGAGCTGTAGCTGCATTAGCTTATAATTTTTCAACACCAGGAGAGTATGCTGTAAGAAATAACGGAGTATATAGTGTTGGTTGTACTGGGTGTAATACATGTGCTAGATTTGATGTTGATTACTATGACGCAAACTCAGTTGGCCCTGCACCTGGAGTATGTCCAACTTCATTAGGATTTCAATGTGTTGGACCACTGTAATAATTAAAGAAAACAAGTAATAATAAATATATGGCGACTACATTAGAGGTATCATATTTTAACACCTTCTGGTTAAAAAGATTAAAAAACATTAATCAATATCAGCAAAGAGATGGAGACGGAACAATTCCAGTTGCACCTATAGCTGGTCAGTTAGGTGGTGGTATAACTACTGGTACACCTACTAATCCAGAAAGTGACTTAGGATATGTTATTAGTAATGACACTTCTTCTGTTGAAGTACCTGGTAGTGCGAATGTATTTGAAGATTGGTATATTGAAGAAGCTAGAATAAAAGGTGGATTTAATAATACCTCTGTAGACTTTGGAGTCAAAGCTTATATTGTAGAAGAAGAAGCTAGTCAAACTAGAAGACAAAACTCGTTAATATATTCAGGTGTATATAATGCTAAAAATGGTATTAACAATACTAATGAGTTTCCAATAGGTGAAGATATAACTAGAAGTGTAGACCCTGCTTCTGGTAGTATACAAAAGTTATATGCTGAAAATACTAATTTAATAATATTTCAAGAAAGAAAAGTTAATAGAGCTCCTATAGATAAAGATGTTATATTTACTCAAGAAGGTCAACCTTTAAATAGTAATAGTAGATTAGTTATAGGAACACCTAGTGCTTTTGAAGGTAATTTTGGTATCTCTAGAGATCCAGGTTCTTTTGCTGTTTATGGTTATAATAAATTTTTTACCGATAGAGATAGATCTGTCGTAATGCAGTTAGGACCTAATGGTTTAAATGAAATATCTAACTATGGTATGATAGATTATTTTAGAGATCAACTATCACAAGAAGGAGAAATAGTGGGTGGTTACGATGTGTATAATAAGAATTATGTTTGTACAATCGCATCGTCTACAGTAGTGTTTGATGATTTAATAAATGGTTGGGTTAGCTTTATGCAATACATACCTGAATTATCAACTAGTTTAAGAGGTAATTATTACACTTTTAAAAATAACGCTGTTTGGAAACACAATGATTTCGGTGGATATAATAAATTTTATGGACAAGAAGTTAAGTCAAGCGTTACCTTTGTATTTAATCCACAACCTAATAGAACTAAAACTTTTAAAACAATAGATTACACTGGTAGTAATGGATGGGAAGTACTTAGTATAGTTTCTGATTACACAGGAACAGATACAAATCCACAACAACCTTTATTAGGTGATACAACTCATGTTGATCTTGCATCTCCAATATTAAGTTATGATGAAGGTTATTACGTAGATCCTAATAGTAATATACAGTATAGAGCTGGTTTTGATAGAAAACAAAACAATTATTATGCTTCTATTAAAAATGCTTCATCTACTTTAGCTGAAGAAGTAATAACACCAGGTAACTTATCTAGTGGAATAAAAGGACAATATGCTGTTGTAACTATAAAACAAGACGAAACAACAGATCCAAGAGGCGCAAAACAATTGTTTAGTGTCGGTACTGTATACAACAATAGATAATTATATGATATTAAATGCGAGAAAATTAACTGACAAAGATTATAATTGTTTAGTTGATTGGTGGAAATGGTGGCGTTGGCCAGCTATTCCACAAAACTTTTTACCAGATAATGGTACTGGTGGAATAATGATAGAAAAAGATAACACACCTATAGTAGCAGGGTTTATATATTACACTAACTCTGATGCTGTATTTGTAGAGTGGATAATATCTAATCCTCAATACAAAGATGAAGATAGAAAAGAAGCAATAGAGCTGTTGTTAAAAACAATTGAAGCTATATGCAAAGAACAAGGTAAAAAATACATGTTTTCTATAGGTAGAAATCAACATTTAATAAACACACATAAGAAATTAGGATGGGATGTAGACAATAAACCATCTTATGAGATAGCAAAAAAAATATAATAATGGGTAAAAAAATAGGTAGAATCATTGGCGCAAAAAAAGCCTCAGCTAAAGCAAAAGATGAGCTTAACAATGCTAGAAATAGGACTAGAGCTGCTGAAGCAAACATGGATGATGCTTTAGAATCTCGTCAAGATATAATTAATCCTTATGCTGGTATAACTGATTTATCTGGTTTAGCTAGAGATTTAACTAGTCAAATAACTAATCCATTTAATAATTTAACTGTATCTACTGCAGCTGCTAAAATGCAAGCAGAAGAAACTGATGTGGCGTTAGCGAATACATTAGACACATTAGAACAAACAGGAGCTAGTGCAGGTGGAGCTACAGCTTTAGCAATGGCTGCTTTAAAATCAAAACAAAATGTTGCTGCTACAATTGAAAAACAAGAAGCAGCTAATGATCAACTGCAGGCGCAAGGTGAAGCTCAAATGAATAGAGAAAAAGTAGCAGCTAGTCAAGCGTATGATCAAGCTACTATTCAATTAAAAGGTAGAAAAGAAGAAGCAGATGCTAAAGGAGAAATATTTGAATTTCAAGCTCAAGAGGCAAGAACAAACGGAGATATAAACAGATATACATCAATGTATTTAGGTGCTCAACAAGCTGAGAACGAAATAAGAAAAGCAGCAGCAGAAGCAGAAAGCGAAGTTGGAAACGCTTGGGGTGGATTATTCGGATAAAATAAATTAAAAAAAATGAATATAGTATTAAAAGGTCATAATGATAAAATGAATAGATTAGTTAATGTTTCTAAAAAACGTAGAAGCAAAGAGCTAAACTTTTTTACTGACGCTAGTAACAAATATAGAGGTTACATGAGCAGTTCGTCTTCGGAAAATCCATATGAAGATAACACTTTAGCTAATATAATAAAAGATTATTTTATTGATTTAGCTCAAAGACCTGTTGAAGGTGTTATTGCTAGACAAACAAAACTTAATTTAGAAGTTAAAAACTTAGGTCAAAAAGAAATTAAAGAAGATAAAAAATTTATAAAAGAATACTTTAGTAGATTAGACAAATGTATTACGTTAGGTGGTTATTTAGCTCAAGCAATAGATACTACATCTCCTCAAAACTTACCATCATTTATAAGTAATTACAGATCTATAAATATAAATGGAACTAATGAAAGAGATAAAGATAAGAATATGTTTTCTATGGCAGCTTGGTCTAATCTTTTTGATTATTACAGAGATGTGAAAGTTGATAAAAACTTTTACTTTAGAGAAACAGCAAGCGAAGAACTAGTCGTGTTTACGCAAAGCATAGAGTTTTTAGTTAAAGGCGAAACTTTTAGAAAGTATCTTCATAACGTCCCTTATGTAATGGATGATTTTTTGAAAAAAAGAAATATTAAATATGATCAACATGGTAACATGTTTTATATCGTATATAATGAAATTGATTCTTCTCAGTTAGACAATGATGAATTATTATCTTTGTTTATTAGTCAAGTTCCTGAAGCTATGGATCTACAAGCTACTTTTGAACAAGCTGGTATAACTAAAAATGCTACGTTACAGCCACAATTTTTCTTAGGTGGAACTATTCCTTCAGAAGATCCTAATGATGTAGCAGAAGACACTTCTATAAAAATACCTATATACTCTGTAAATGAAAATAAAGTTAAAAAATACTTAGTAAAACCTATTGTAACAGAATTTATAGATAATAACCCTGCTTATAACGCAGAAGTAAGAGCTCATATTGCTGGTTTATTTGCTGTTGCAAGTGGAAACATATCTGTATTATCTGGCTATTCTAATAAAAGATTAGGTATTGATTTACCATTAGGTATAAACGAAGAGGTAACTCCTGGTTTAATAAAACTTTATGACAACATGGATCCAGAAGGTAAAGCTGGATTTGTAGGTAATAGATATGCTTTTAATAAAACAGGTTATGGAGATCAAGCTGTAGCATTAGTTGATGCTCAAAGAGCTTATATGATGAGTACTGTTTTACAAAGTAATTTAGATAGAAAACTACCTCAAAGCAATATAGCAAATGAACCTAGTATAATAAAAGAAACATTAAGTGACGAGAAAAAACAAGGCAAAGATTTAATCAAGGCGCTTAATGATAATGAAATGCCAATACCAGAATTTTATAGAAACATGTTAGGTATTAAAGAGTGGCAAGCAGGAATGACTTTATTTTATCAAAAGCTACCAGAAGAAGTTAGAGATTTACCTATGGAACAGTCACCAGAGATTGTTGAATTTGTAGAACAATATTCGTAATAAAATTAAATGGAAGAAGAAAACATACTACCAGAAGGCGCAACATCATTTACACCTTTAAATTTAGATATTGATGCGCAGTTATTCCCAGATGAATCTGATGACGATGAAAAAGATAAAAACTTATCTAAAGAAGTTAATGTTTTTGGTACTGGAAATATTGCTATAGATGAAATATTATTTCCTGTAAATCCAAGCTTAGCTACTATTGTAGCTGGTGACGATGTTCAAGCTACTGATGAAGAAGGTAATGTAATGTTAGGTGCAACTGGTGATCTTGAAGATGATGGTCAAGACGCTAGAAATCTACAGTTAAGCATGCAAACTAAAAAATCTTTAGCTACACAAGATGATGCTTATATTAAACAAAGAACTCAAAAATTTGAAGATGTTCAAAATGCTATAAATGAAATTGAAACTGAGGTTAAGGTTTATGATTATAAAATGACTCTTAAAAATCAGAAAATGCAAGTACCTGTTACAGCTAGCAATTTCAATGAGATTTATCAAGCTTTAGATGCTTATGAAGAAGCTTCAATAAAAGAAACTGGTGTAGGTTTAGGTATGTATTCTACTCAAAATACTGAAGAGACTGAAAACCTATTAATGCAAATGAGTAACAATGCTGGTATATTAGATTTTAACTCAGCAAGTACTCTTAATGTAATGGGTGATTATAACATTGCAACTGATGGTTATTTTAATCCTGATGGAAAAATACCAGAAATAAACTGGAACCCTACTGACAAAGAATTAACAGTTGCAAGAGAAACTAAATATAATTGGGATAACTTAAAAGACTTATCTCCAGAAGATATTGACAAAATAAAATTAGATCCAGCTTTTGAAGCATACGCAATAAGTAAGATGCTAGAAGGACAAGGCGAGGGCGCAAACATGAGAGACGTGTTTCAACAAGAAGGAATGGATGATTACGCTACATTTATGACATGGGCTTCAGAAAGTTTTAAAAGAATTAAGCTTGCTGATCCAACGTTAGCTGGTTGGCGTAAAGTAATTCAATCAAAGGTTGATCAAGAGTGGTATGGTGGTAAAAGATTAGAATTTGAAAAACAATTTATAGAACCTTGTGCAAAAGAAAACGATGGAGTTGCTACAGAAGATTGTTTATTAAGACATCAAGAAGCTGCGTCCGCGTGGTGGAATGCTAGATATAATAAATTGTACAACGAGAATGAATACATTCAAGCTAATGATAGGCAATATGCTATAGGTTTTAGTAAGTTAATGAACAAACTACGTGAGCCTTATTTTAGAACTAAAATTGACGTATACAGAGAATTAGATAATCAATTCGAGCAAGATGGTATGACTTTTACTAATTTTGCAAAAGACGCTATGGCTAAAGTAGGTTTTAGTATGGATCAAACTAAAGGCTTGATAAGTATGATGTACACCAACAGTGGTGTTACTGGTACTACAGCAAGAAATGAATTAATTCAAAATTATAATTCTCCTGGCTTCCAAGATTTTGCTGAAGAGTCTGGTATTTATGATCAAGCAATTAAAACGTTTAGAGGTGGTGGTGGAGCTGAAACAGGATTTGGAGAAGGTGGATATTTACAAGGAAACTTATTAAACTTAAGTAATACTTTTAATATAGTAGGTAATAAAATAACAAAGTCCACTTTAGGTACTCCTGAGCAAGGAGATTTTTATTACGCTAATAAAGTACCAGGCGGTGTAGAATACGTATTACATGGAGGTTCTGGAAATTTAGCTGATAGAGAAGGTACTATAAAACTTGATAAAGATAATTTCTTAGAATACTTTGATTTACCAGAAGATTTTAATGTTAGAGATTTAAACAAAGTAGGAGCAAGAGCAGCTTGGGAAATGGTTAAACAACATGGCCAAGCTTATTATTCACCTATTAAAGTACAAGAATTTTCTCAAGCTAAAAAAGTAATAAACGGTATAGACAAATGGGTTGTAGCTGGTAAAGCGAAAAACTGGTTTAACCAAAGTGCTGTAGCTAGAATGTACGGTGGAACAGGTTGGAGATATGGAGACATGACTATTAGAGACGTGTTTGAAGGTAGAGATGCTACTGAAGAAGAGCAAATGGTTTCTAGTGTTTTAGATTACGATATAGAGCAGACTGGAGTTTTACTTAATAAAACAGCTGAAATGCTTGAAGCTGAACAAGCTGCTCAGTTTGCTTTAGATCCTGATGTTGAATTTGATGATTTAACAAGTTTAATAAGACATATAATAGGTCAAGGTGATACCATGGTGCCAATGTATCTTGGAGGTATATTACAAGGTACAGGTAAAGTTGTTTCTAAAGTTCCTGGTTATGGAAAAGCAGTTGGATACACTATGGAAGGTTCGGGTAAAGTGCTATCGATTTTAGGTAGTTTAAACATGATGGGTAAAGAATATACTCAAAATGTTGTAGAAGCCTGGAGACAAATTATAATGGCAAATAATGGAGGCAAACCTCCTACAGTAGAAGAGTTTGCTGCTATGGCTAGTGATCCTGCTAGTGATGAAATAATTCTTAAAAGTATGGGTGGAGCTGTAATCTCTAGTCTTAGTGAAAAGGCAGGGGTTAGTTCTACAATGCTTGGTTTTAAACCAGGAGCAAAGCAATTAGCTTCTTTATATAGAAAACAATTTGCTGAATTTTTTAAACAAACACCAAAATGGGTTTTAACTACAGCTCTTGGTGCTGGTGGTGAAGGTATTACAGAGGCTTTTCAAGGAAAAATACATGAGACTACTGTTAACTGGTCATTAGGTATGGGTCTTGGAGAAAGCTGGAACAACTCTAATTGGGATGAAGATGGTTTTCAAGTTGGTTGGAGAATTGGTTTAGCTTTACCGGTAGCACAATCTACTGTTTCACAAAGTTTAGTTGAAATAAACCAAGTGGGTATGGAGGTAGCTAGTAAGTTAATAATGGATCCTAGTAAATCTAATAGTATTTTTGCTCCTATGGCAGCAGCTAATAATTTCTTTAAAGAAGCTATAGCTGATATACAAAAAAGAATAGACAACAACAATATACCTAAAGAACAAGGTTTAAATGCCATAGCTGATCTTTCTAGTCTTAGAACTAATGGTATGAAAATACCTACTACAATGCCTGTTGAGCAAAGAAAAGAATTTTTAGAATTATTACTAGCTCAAAGCAATTTAAAACAAAAAATAAAAGAAACTAACAACAAAGAGATAAGCGAAGGCAACGGAGATCTTGCTGCTTTGGATCTTGTAAATGCAGAAATAGTTTCGTTAACTGAACAAGAAGTTACTAGAGAACTTTACATGAAAAACATGGGTAACGTTCAGAACATAGTAGATCAAACTTCTAAAGGTAAAGTAAAAATATTTAGAGAGAAAAACACTGAATCTATAAATAGTAGAATTGAAGAGTTAAATAACAGTGGTTGGAAGATTAAAAAACAAAGCAAATCTAATGCTGGTTATGGTAGCATATATCAAAAAGGTGATCAACAAATAATACTTCTTAATGAACAAGAAATATTATCTGATGGTAAAGTTAACACTGGAGCTCACGAGTTTTTACATGCTGTAATTTATCAAACAGTAAAAAATAGTAAAGGAACTGCTATAGAACTTGGAAATAATTTACTTGAGTATATTAAAAAGATAAACCCTGAAGCGTTAAAAAAGGGAGAGTTTAAAGAAAGATACGAGCAGTACAAGAATGCTGAAGATGTTACAGATGCTGTAATGGGCGAAGAAATACTTACATTGTTTTCTGAAGCTGTTTTAGACGGTGCTATAGAATTAGATACTTCTATGCGTGAGCAGATAGGAGATTTTTTTACTAGAATAATTGATACTTTAATGGGTCGTAAAAGATCTATTAGATTTGATACTGGTAAAGATGTATACAAGTTTATAAAAGATTATAATAAAAGTATAGAAAAAGGTAAGTTTACAGAAGCACAACAAGAATTATTAGAAAAAAGCGCTGAAGGCGATTTAGTTAAAAGAAAATATAAAGTAACTAAAAAAGAACAGGAAGATATTGAAAAATCTAGTAAAAGACTAACTGATTTAGTAACAGAGTATCAACAAGGTGATACAACGTTTACACAATTAGAAGATCAATATTTAAAAGTTGGTAAAGCTGCTGTAAAAAGATGGGTTGCTGGACAACCAAACATGACTCTTGATTTTGAAAACGCTAATACAAACAAGAAAGTTGATGAACTATTAAGAGCTCAATTTCCAAGTTTTGAGAAAAACTTTGATGCTAATAAAAGTGAGGCTACTACTTACATGAACAATATTGGTAAAAGAGTAGGTATTGAAATAGCTAAAGAAGGAGCACGTCAATCTCAACAAGTTAGTACTGATGTTTTAACAGAAAAAGGTTTTTCACCAGAAACTACTACTCAACCAGATTTAGATGCAAAAACAAAGCCTACAGGTAAAAGAGCGAAAGTATTTCCTAACAAGATAAAAACAATAGCAGATAGAATAACAGGCGAAACTAGAGCTGATCAAATAGTGATGTTGAAAAAAGATATCGTTGAAGGTATATTTAGAGCAGGTTCTAAACCTAAAGATATCGCAAAGCAAATAGCAGCAAAAACTAAAACAAAAGAATACAGAGCTCTTATTAAAGATAGATTAGGAGCGTTTGGAACTCAACAGTATATAGACAATGTTAATGCTTTGTTTGCTAACAAGGATTTTATTTCTTCAATACCAGTAGCTAATATTAAAAGAAGATTTGGTAAACTGTTTGGTATTAAAAAAACAGGCACTATACCAACAGTTAAAATAGAAGAAGGTAAAGAAACTCGTTATGATAAAGGTGTTTATAGTATTCCTGCTATTACAGATGGAAAACTAGCAAGAATTAAAAATTACTTTTTATCTGAATCATTAGGAGAAAAAAGATCTCAATCTTTATTTAGTATGATTGGAGAAGGATTAGCTGTAGAAGCAATGCAAGAACTATCTACAGATCCTGACTTTATGAAAGATCTACAGGATAGATTAAATTTTAAAAAATCTAATCTTACTGCTGAGCAATTTATGTCAGAACTAGATTTTGATTTAGATAAAAGAAACTTAGAAGATAAATCTTTAGATGAAGTAAAAGCAAGTAAAAAATTACCTATAGCTAGTTATCAAAAAACTGCTTATAAAACCGCAGCGCGTCAAACAATGCGACAAGTAGCTGGTCAAAACTCTGTATTTAATTATCAAAATATACAACCAAATCAAGAAAGTACTAGAAGAACAGGATCAATAATAATGATTAATGGTTTAGGTTTAGATACTCAAGGTAGTTACAACTACGGTAAAAAAGAAAGTATTTATAAAGATCAAGCAGAGTTTGAACAAGATGTATTTAACAAACCTTTAACTGAAGCTGAGGTAACATTGTTAGAAAAATTTGACATACCTTTAGTTGAAAGAAAAGGTAAGACTTATTATGATAAATCAAAAGCTAAAAATTCTTTTGAACTTGGTGTTGATAAGCAAATCATGGTTAAGGGTAAACCAAAATCTGTATTGCTATTAGCAAGAACAGAACAAAAAGCTTATAAAAAACTTAACGAAGCACAAGCAAAAGCACAGTTAAATAGTAAAGAGTTTGATGCTTTACAAAAAGCTAAATTAAAAGTATTATATAATATTGCTAAAAAAATAGAATCAGATTTAAAAATAGATCCATCATTAAAAAACTATTGGGCTGCGTGGTTAAATCAATCTAATGACAATGTTCTGCATCCTGTTAGATCCCTAGCTCCAGTTGAGTTTTTTGAAACACGTAAAGGAAATAAAGTTGCTGAACATACTTTACCTGCTAGTCAAGTTGCTACAATGATTATGAGAATGGCTGTAGACAATAAAGTAGATAAAGATTTTGATTTTATTAAAAGAGATTATTTTCAAGGTTCGATTTTAAAAACAGATGATGTAAAGTTAGTAGGCAAAGGATATAATTACATATCAAACATGCCTGATATTTTCTTTGATATAAAAAATCCTAGCACTTGGATGCGTTATGTAGATCCAAAGGTTAACAACAATAGAAAAGGTCCTATAAATATAAACAATATTATTGTTAAGAAAAATGGTAAAATTGTAACTTTGGCTGAATCATTTGGTTTAAAATTAGATACTAGAAACCAAACACCTGATAATATAAATAATCAAAATAATTTATTATTTAAAATATTTACTAAAGAATTAACTAAACAAGAGGCTGCTAAATTATTAAAGTCACCTGAAAAAGTAAACAACTTATCTTCTAAAAAAGTAAATACTAATAAAGAAAAACTATTTGGTTTAATAATAGAGAACAGTACAACTGAAAGATCTATAATAGACATGTCTAATGCAGACAAAGCTGCTAGAATAGCTAGAGATATTAATTCTCCTACAAAAGGTATTAGTGTATTTGATTTTGATGACACATTGGCATATAGTAATAGTAAAGTTATTGTTACTATGCCTGATGGTAAAACTAGAAAAATTACTCCTGCTGAGTTTGCTCTTCAGTCTGAAAATCTTATAGAGCAAGGAGCTGACTTTAACTTTAGTGAATTTAACAAAGTTGTAGAAGGTAGAAAAGGACCATTAGCTGACCTTGCATTAAAACGTCAAGAAAAGTTTGGTAGTGGTGACATATTTGTTTTAACAGCAAGACCTCAAGTATCTGCTGTATCTATAAAAACATTTTTAGATGGTATTGGTTTAAACATACCTTTAGATAATATAACTGGTTTAGAAAATGGATCACCTGATGCTAAAGCATTGTGGGTGTTAAACAAAGCAGCTGAAGGTTATAATGATTTTTATTTTGCTGACGATGCATTACCAAATGTTCAAGCGGTTAAAAATATACTTGATCAGGTAGATGTTAAATCAGATATACAGCAAGCTAAACAAAGCAAGAAAGTAAACTTAGATAAAGAGTTTAATACTATAATAGAGCAACAAAGCGGAAAAGATTGGTACAAAACATATTCAACAGCTAGAGCTAAAACTACTGGTAGAAAAGTTGGTAGGTTTGAATTTTTTATACCACCTTCTGCAGAAGACTTTGCTGGTTTGTTATACAAAATGTTACCAAAAGGCGAAAAAGGTAATTTAGCTAAAAAATGGTTTAAAGATAATTTATTTGATCCGTTTAATAAAGCAGAGCAAGAACTTATATCAGCTAAAATATCAGTTGCTCAAGATTTTCAATCGCTAAGAAAAAACATAGATAACATACCTAAGAACTTAAACAAGCCTGTTGGAGTAGGTGACTTTACTCATTCACAAGCATTAAGAGTTTATATATGGAACATGCAAGGTATGGATATACCTGGACTTTCTCAAAGAGATTTAAATAAGTTAGTTGAAAAAATAGAAAATAATCCTGACTTAAAAGTATTTGCAGAAAAAATAGCATTTATACAAAAAGGTAAAGAATATCCAAAACCAGGAGATAACTGGGTTGCTGGTAATATAACTACAGACATTATACAAAGCTTAAATAAAGCAGGTAGAAAAGAATTTTTACAAGAGTGGCAGCAAAATGTAGACATAATATTTTCTGATAAAAACTTAAACAAACTAGAAGCTTTATATGGAAGCGGTTATATTGCTGCATTAAAGAATATATTATCTAGAATGAAGTCTGGTAGCAATAGACCTGTTGGCGCTAACGCTCAGGTTAATGCTTTAATGGATTGGTTAAACAATTCAGTAGGTGCGGTAATGTTTTTAAACATGAGATCTGCAACTTTACAGTTGATATCTAGTGTTAACTTTATGAACTGGTCAGATAATAATCCTGCCGCTGCAGCAAAAGCATTTGCTAATCAAAAACAATATTGGTCAGATGTAATGACTCTTTTAAACTCTGATTATTTAGTTCAAAGACGTAATGGTTTAAAGATAAACGTTGCTGAGTCTGAAATAGCTGAAGCTGCTAGAAAAGGAGGCATGAGAGGAACTATAGCATTTTTACTAAATAAAGGTTTTGTACTAACAAGATTCGCAGATAGTATGGCAATTGCTACTGGTGGTGCAACTTTTTATAGAAATAGAGTAAATAAGCTGCTTAAACAGGTGAATATAGATACAGGCAAGCTTTATACTTTAAAAGAAGCAGAAGCTAAAGCTTTTGATGATTTTTATCAAATATCTGAAGAATCACAACAATCTAGTAGAACTGATAGAATATCAATGCAACAAGCTAGTGGTATTGGTAGATTAATATTAAACTTTGCTAACACACCTATGCAGTATGCTAGAATAATGAAAAAATCTGCATTAGATTTAGCTGCAGGTAGAGGTGATTGGAGATCAAACCTAAGTAAGATAGTTTATTATGGCGTTGCTCAAAACTTAATATTTAACGCTATGCAACAAGCTATATTTGCATTAGCTTTTGGAAGTGATGATGAAGAACAAAGAACAGGAGCTGAAAGAGCAGGTAATATTGCTAATGGTATGGTGAGTTCTTTATTAAGAGGTTTAGGATACGGTGGTGCTGCGGTTGATACAGTTAAAGATGTAATTCTTGCTTTAGTAGAACAAGGTGCTAAGAAAAGTCCTAAATATGAAGAGGCTGTGTTTGAGTTATTTAATTTCTCTCCAGCTATCGATGCAAAGGTTAGAAAAATTAGAAGCTCTCTTAAATCCTTTTCATGGAACATGGACGAAATGAAACGTAGAGGATTTAGTATAGAAAACCCTGCTTACTTAGCTGTTGCTCAAATAGTATCAGCTACAACTAACATTCCACTTGATAGAGCAGCTAGAATAACAATGAACATGAGACAAGCTTTAGATAGAGAAACAGAAGTTTGGCAAAAAGTAGCTTTAATGTTTGGTTACTCAGGATGGGAATTAGGTTTACCTTATTGGGGTTTACAAACTACAATAGATAATGAAGAAAATGAGACCGAAGCTATTAAAGTTAAATACAAAGAACAAGCGTCTCAGTTAAAAACAAAAGGATATAAAAGAAGACCTATGACAAAAGGTGTTCCAGATGGTAAATTAAATGTAGATTATATAGAAGTAATAAGACCTACTGGAGATACTGAATATTGGCTAATACCTAAAGAGTAAAAATATGGAAAAGTTTATTGACAAATTACAACATGCTTGGAACAAATTATTGTACAGGTTAATGTTTAAAAAATATAGATAAAATGAAAAAACTTATATTATTAGTAATGCTACTATGTAGCTGTGGAAGTTATCAATACGTTGGCGACAGTGTGCTTGTTACAGATAGTACAGATGTTTCTGTATTTGATAATTACGATACTAATATTACTATACGTTTTGTTTTAAGACCTGTAAAACCAAGATTTTATTTTGGAAACAACTATGGTTATTGGGGAGCAAGACCTTTATGGTTAGATTTTAATTTTTACAATGGTAATTATTATTCTTATTATTCTCATTTTTATAGACCATGGAATTATTGGGATTATTACATGAGACCTTGGAGACCATTTAACGATTGGACACAAGGACCTTTTAACAACCAAGGTTATAATGTAGTTTATAATTCTAGTAGAAGAACTATGAACGTTAAAGACAAAATAGCTTTAGGTAAGTTAAGTAGATCTAGACTAGTTCTAAATAAAAAACCAGTTGTAAGTTATAAACCAGTTGTAAAACCTAGAATAAATTACAATAAACCAAAGCCTATTTATAATAAACCTAATTATAATACCCGACCTAGTTTTAATAGTAAACCTAGTTTTAACTCTAAACCAAGTTATAATTCAAAACCAAGTTATAATAATTCACCTTCTTTAAGTACAAGAGGGCTAAAAAAAGGAAATTGAAAAGAATGAGTTTCACTGATTTAAAATTGTACGCAATGAATGCTGGTGCATTAGGCGTTACCACTTTTACACAACTAGAAGATGGTTTAAAGGTTTTATTACTATTAGTAACTATAGGTTACACTATAACGAAATGGTTAAAACTTAGAAAAGAAAAATAATTATGATTTTTAAAGAAAAAACAACAGAAGAGATATTAGCTCAAATTGAAATAGATAAAATCAATGCTAAGAGTTCTGCTAAAGATATCGCATCTAAACATTTAGGTAAGCATGCTATAAACTATATAACTATACTAGTAGTTATAGGTGTTATTAGTTCTACGCATTTAGAAGGTGGAGCATTAACAGCTGTTATTGGTTTAGTATCTACCGCTGCGATGGCACTGATAGGTATACTACAGCATATTGTAGGAGCGAAAGTAATAGAAGAAAAACCTGAGTTAGAAATAATTAAAAGCTTAATCA
>TARA_R100001480_G_scaffold81027_3_pt1 | contig 16894 bp, 21 predicted proteins | sample TARA_R100001480 | Tara Oceans TARA_R100001480 (sample SAMEA2622212) | marine metagenome | biome: marine biome (ENVO:00000447); feature: mesopelagic zone (ENVO:00000213) & marine oxygen minimum zone (ENVO:01000065); material: "saline water (ENVO:00002010), including plankton... | reverse complement strand
TTCTCTGCTTTAGTGGGTCGTGACAACAGAATAGAGTTTAGACCTAAATATAACTCCGGTGTATCACTAACTAGAAGCAACAGTATGATATCCAAGATTAGTGCAAAGGTAGCTGGTCAAGTAACAAACGTAAGGGTTTACTACAACGACAATCAATCATTCGTTGATTTCCCTGCCACTAATCTAACCGACACTACAAGATGGAAGATATTAGAGCATCCCAAGATAAGGAGTAGTAGAGAGGCATTGATTGTTGCACAACAACAATACTCTACTTACAGTAACACCGCTCTTAGTATGAATGTCAGTCCTATCATGGAATCTGGTGCTGAGAATAAGATGATTGAAACTGGTAGGTATGGGTACATCGCAGACCCATACATAGCCCTTCGTGGTACTAACGACAATGTAGCCAACTGCACAAACTGGACCTACTTGGGTACTGGTGGTGCTTTGTTCCCCGGTATGGTAAACGGTTTGCATGGTAACATGAGTACAAACGATGCGTCTGCCCGCAACGATGACTCTGTATCTAGGTATGGTATCAGTCAAGACACAGGTACTGGTGATGTATCATGGGAAACAAACTACTACTGGTATGGTAGTAACTCTATATCCAATGCAGTACAGATAGTGCATATACCTAACAGTGTGCCGTTTGTAAGCGATAGCAGTAGCGAGCCTCTTAGAATATGGGTTGATTTGAAAAATCAAACAGGAACAAGAATAGACGAATCAGAATTTACTGTACATATAGCAGATTACAGATTCAACGCCACGGCTACAAAGGACTTACATAGCTCACAGTATAGTAACAACACATCATCCAAAGACGTAAAACACAGTGGGTACTATGAGATAGATGTGCCTCAGTCGTACTCGTCTTCACAGGGCAAGATAGTTTTTTCTTTCAACGCAGAATATTGTAGGGCTTTACTCAGACGTAGATGTGGCGACCCATCACAAACGGCACACGGCTCGGCAAACTACATCTTGGATAGTAGTGTAGACAACGGTAGCGGGTCTGTAAATGCAAACAGTATATTCCCTATAGGTATGAGGCCATACACAGAGATGTACGGTGGTTTCCGCAACACAAGAAAAGAGTGGTACGCACCTAGAATACAGATATGTAGGGACCTGTCGTATGTACCAGCTACCTATGTGTCGGTTACAGATTTGGGTCTTGAGATGAATGCACAAACTATGGTCATAAAGGATATAACTTGGGGAGCTACTTCAAGTGATGTAGATAACCTTCAACTTGCTTTAGAAAGAGATGAGTCACTTTCGTCACAAAGATTGATGGATTATCTTTTGAATAAAGATACTGATGGGTTACAACAAGGTGGTGGTGGTGGTAATGCGTCTGGCAACCCAATCTACGGTGGTACTGTCTACATACCCCCACATAATTTCCCAACCATAGACCTAGACCCAGATGCAGACCAACAAGTAGGTGATGGTTATGAGGATTTTGATGCAGACTCTTTTGAAACTGATGATGGTATGGCTATAGGCAAGATGTCTAAGAAAAGCTACGGCAACTTAAAGGGTAGAATGAGTTTACCGGGCGATAACCTATCTGGTGGTGCAACATTCTCTGTCTTAGGGCAACAGAAGCCAGCCGTAATACCGTCCACTATGCGAGGCATAGAGGGTATGGACGTGGATATATCCATTGTCGGTGGTACTGCGTCAAGAACGGCAGACGGTTTTATCTTCGCAGGTAAGGGTCTACAAGCCGCAGATGAAATAATAGAGTCACAAGAAGTTTCACTTGAAACATCATTCGTTGTGCCAGATGATATCTTGAGTAATAGAATGAGCATACAGGCTAATATCACACACTCTCCACTATCGGCTTCTGGCAAAAAATGTGCGGTGTTGTTTGTAATAATACATAATGAAAAGGCAGGTGTTACAGTTAGTAATGAGGTAAAGATATATACAGGTACTAGCAATCAAATTATTGACATACTACCAGAGAAAGCCATATCTGGTCTAAGAAAGTCTGGTAATAGAATAATGGTAAGAATAACTAGGAAGCCGGGTACGGGTAGCGATACGGCAGATGCCACAAGTGTTTTACTAAAGAGTCTAAGTGTCAAGATGCAGAGGGCTTCGGCTAACACCGGGTCTTCAGCAGACAAGTTTTCTGCGAGCAGAACCTAGTAGTTTTCTCGTAACTTTAATATGTCTTTGGCTCTTTTTCTGCCGATGCCGGGAACACTCATGATTTCTTTTTGGGTGGTCCTTGTTCTTAGTATCTTAGGTATGCTACCAAACTTCTCAAGCAGGTCCTTAGCCATATCTGGCGTTATACCACGCACAGTAGAGAGGACGGCTATACGTGGGTCTAGTTCTGCATTTTTTACTGACTTGTGTAGGTGCGGTGAGTGCTTGGATAACTGCATACCCTGTTGTGTGTGATTGACTACCAGCCAGTCTGTAAAGTCATCCATCGTGGTTAGCTCCATATATCTTATTTTTGGGAACCGTTGGTAGAAGGTAGTCTTGAATTGTTGTATGACCTTCCTCATTCGTGCCATCTCCATAGCTACCTGTCTAGCATTTGGTCTTCCTCCGGGTATGTAGGGCTTCAACTCTGTCCCATAGACTACTAGCATGGGGTTCTCAAACTCCTCCTGTAAGTCCCTTAGCTGGGCTACTATCGTGCGTGTGCGTCCGAAGCCCATGATGGACCTGTATAGGTCGTTTATCTCCTTAGCCTCCACACCCCAACTACCTAGTATATAGTCGGCGGCCTGTAGCCTACATACTTTTACCTTTTCTTTACCCATACGCATGAGTAATTTATTGACGACTTTGGGGTTTTCCCTGTCGTCCACCAGAAGCATGAAACTTCTACACTCTAATACATATTTAAGGAGATTACCAGCCTTGACTATGATATATCTCGTCTTCTATAATCATGATGTGTGTTTTACAGGACACACAGTACCTTTCCATAGCCGTGTGCAAAGACCACTCTCCTTGACAACATAGGCATTTATCTAATTCTTCACTTGTTACTCCTTGTAGCATCATTTTATTTCCTCCTTACTCCATCGTGCGCCCAACAGGGTCCGGCATCTACACAACATTTGGTAGGTATATGCTCGTAGTCAATCATACTAGCTACGTGGAATCGTGTGGTACTCTCATTGTAATCTCTCCAATTTAGTTTTGAGATAAACTTAACTATACTCTCTATAGAATCGTTCCTTTGTTGTGGTGTGAGTGTGGATGGGTGTGCGAACCAACGTAGATTGTCTGCTAGATGTAGAACCAACGCTATCCTAACGTCATGCTTAGGATTCTCATGGCTCATGGCTTTTTCTAGACAGGGTGGTATCGGTATAAGACCGGCACTTCCTATCTCTCCGTTGAATTCTCCTGTAGAATATACTTCTTCCTTCTTGGGGTTGTCTGCTATCCACTTTCGTATATTGAAACCACGCTTGGGTGCTTCTCCTCTGAACGGGTCTAGGTGTGATAGCGATTGCTCTGGCCTCTCTGGTATGTTATAACCCAAAGGGTCACGCATAAACTCGGTAGTGTCTATATTTACAGACCATCTACCTCTAGCCGGGTTGTATGTGTCTGGCACTCTAGTTAGTTTTTGTGGGAACCCAACACCATCTAGTGTCTTAAGACCACTAGCCATGTTTCTTTGGTATCTGTCTAGGTGTCTTGATATCATAGTTCCTTTCAATGGAGTGTCAAAGAATTGATGCACATGGAAACCACGACCAGTGAAGACTGTTCTCACATCACCAGTCAGCTTGGAAACTAAGGAGGCCACGTCCTTTTTTACATCTTCAAGTGTGCCATCCTCTAACATATCAAAGTCCCACCAAGCCCTATCCATCACTACAGATTCTACGTCCATCTTCCAAGACCTTCTTTCATCCCTTCTCTCAAAGGAGTATAGAGATGTGTAGCAAGACGCCTTACCATTTACTTTTGTGATATAAGTATCGAAGTCATTTCTACTTTCACATAGAGTGCGTCGAAGACCTATCTCTCTTGGGAAAGTCAGAGGCATAATATCACTCCGTCTGCTGACTTCCACATTCACAGGCCCATACAATTAGTTTTTCTGGTAAAGAACCTTCTTGTCCATTCACACGCCACACTTCCTCTGAGCCTTCCCATCGGTCACTAGAGCCACAAGCAATACATGTCACAAACACTTTAGACGCACCTGCTCTACTCATAATCCCCACTCCGTAATTCCGTTCAATTCAGCCTCACAGTTAAGTGAGAAATCACACCACATAGGGCAGAAATAGTCGTTCCATTTCATAGGCCACTGGTGGGAAGTCAAAGACTCAATAGTGTCATATAATGATTCCTCAAAGGCATTATAGGAACGCTTGGAAAACGGTTCCAACAAAGCAAACCCACGTTCTGCCCCTAACCACATGGTCTTACCCCTCTTGTTACCCTCATTTAGTAGCTTATCTCCACCGTCCTCTGGTATCTCATAGTCCGGGCAGACGTATAGGAAATGTGTTACCTCATCATAACCCAACATACCCAATAATCTACTGTAATATACCAATTCCTTTCTTGTTCTGGATAGTTTAGAAGTACCCATGTTACCAGTTTTTAGCTCTACCAACACAAGACCCCCTGTTTCTGGGTGTCTGAGTACACCATCAATAAGACCTACCCAAATTATAGGATGACCATTGAATTCTTCATATACTTCGTGCTTTACTTCTGCCTCTACTACGTCAAAACCACCTATATCGTAGGCTATTTGGTGTAACATTAGGTTGAGAGAATCAACACCCTCGTCTTCCTCTACTCCCTGCTCTATAGCGGTAGGTATTATTTGGTCTGGTCCTTGTAACAAACCGGCTTCCATGACGTTGTGTATCTGAGTACCACGTATCATCTGCTCTGTAGCAGGTGGTCTTGGTATATCAGCGATGTAACGCCAGTAAAACTGTCTGGGACACATTATGTAACCCATCAAAGATGACTTACTAATCCTATATACTTCCGCACCTATGGGGTTGTAGGACGATAAAGAAATCTGCTCTGGTGTCGCTCTCATATTCTCACTCCTTAGTCCCTGTAGTGTACTCTACCTCTGCATCACACCCGGAGCATGTAAGGTATGTCACCATACCTTCACCTTCACCGAATACTTCTTCCTTAGTGAAGTCACTTTGCCAAATCAGTTTGCCACCACACCACCAACAGATGTCATTCATTCTTCTTCCCCAGAAATACCATCATCCCAATTCTCAAATGTGGTTTGTTCTGTTCCGAATATATTCTCACCACAATGAGGACACATATCACTCTTTTCTATACCCTTCATGTCGGGTCTTAGTAGGTCCTCTTTACAGTTAGCACATATTATTCTCTCTATCTTTCCTTCTTCTTCCAAATGGGTATAAACTAAAGTCTGTAATCTCATTAGGTCGCCCCCCATCAATTGTAGTATTCTAGTTACCTCAGTAGCTAACGCCTTAACATCATCTTTAGTTGCCTTCTGACTCATATATTTCTCACCCCTAATCACGGTTATAAACAATTCTATATCCACTGTATATTTGACAACCCATTCTTAGCATTTACTAAAGGTTGAGAATCCCACTTAGCTAATTCGTAGTAAGGTAGTATTTTCTTTATGATAAATCTATCAGTCATTTCCTTTGAGCCTATCTCTGTTATGCCTTCTATGTCCGAAGGGTCATCAAATGCAATATACTTACCGTCTTTATTCAATGTTACTAGGAAGAAAGAACCGGCACGATAACCTTTACCTAAGAATTCGTTAGCCCACGCCGCCCCTGCGGAGGAGCCAGACAACACTTTGTACTTAGATAAGTCACGTTCAATCTTACCCTTCATACATAATTCTTTTAAGTCTATTTTACCCCCCATTATGCTAGTAATTAGTGATAAATTACGCTCTGTGACGGCCTCCTCTGTTTCCTCTTTTAGAATACCAGATATCGTGTTTTCCATAGCCTTTTTCATTACAGGTGGCATACGAGATTGCTTCATCTCAATACCTTTAACGTAAATGTTCGGCTCATGCCATTCACCATCAGTCCAAGCCACCCGTCCTGTGTATCGGTTCTTAGCTACCATGATAAGACGACTGCACCACTTCTCAAATTCTACCTCTATAGGAGCCATTCTCTCATTTATAATCGGCATAGCCTTGATACCGTCGTCTGGGTATGGTATCTCACAAAACACCGAGTCGGTATGTCCGTATATTACGTTGAATCCTACCCTCTGTGCCTCTACCATCAGCTCACCTAGAGTCTGCCTAGATGTGTATGTGATGGCCGCCGCTATATCTGGGTGATACATACCATACTTTGCGTCACCACACACACCATACATTGATGCTACTATGGTTTTGGCGGCGAATTGCATACAATCCCACTTTCTTTTTTCTGGCCCATCACTGACCATCATTTTTATCTTAAATTCATTACGCATCTGGGTCATCTTATCCATCTGTCTGACTAGAAGACCCTTTGTGTCCTGTGTGAAACATGTACCGTTGCCACAATCTTCACCCTCTACGTCCAGTGTGTCCCAAGATATGTTGTACTTAGAGGCATTACTATGATACATCGCTTTTATATCTAGGATTCCTACGTTATCATACACCCCCGGCTCTACATCTAGAATATCAGCACCTTCGTAGTCCACTTTAGCAAACTGTGGTCTAGTAGGTATTCTCCTGTCAAAATCTGGGTCTGTTAGAACCAGTTGAGAAAACATCTTTGTGATGAAAGGCGTAGAGCGTAGGTCACACTGTACAATATGTTGTAAGGAAGTGTAGTAATCTAGTGCGTTTACGGCCTCATCTAGTTTAGGTAGTAATCTTACGTCTTGTCTGCAATAATGAACGTACAAAGCAGGGTCATCCCACCATGTTTCATCGTGGCCCTTCTCTAACTCTACTTTCTTTTCCCCTAATATTTCGTAAGCCACGTCATCCAATTTGTAAGAAGGCAACTTACCGTTCTTTAGCTCCCATAATTTAGAAACTGCGAGCATCAAATCTATACAGTTTCTACCTACTATGGGTTGCGCCCAGTCTTTGTACTCATACCTCAGTTGCCTCATAGGTGATAGTAGGTTTTCTTGAAGACCACACACTCTGCAACGCTCTATGATTTGCTTTATGTCTGCACCGACCACGTACCACCCAGTAATTATGTCTGGGTCTTGTTTTCTCATGTGTTTGATAAAATGTATGAGCATAGACCTCTCGTTCTCAAAAGCCAATGCCGGTGTTTCGTACTCGTACTCTCCGTACTTGTGATGTGGCTCGCCTTGACCTTCTTTCAGACCTTGTGCCGACGCCTTAACAAACCAAACATATTCTTTATCAGTAAAGTTATCATATACTACTATTACCCTAAGTTTATTTGTTGTTGGCGACCACTCACAATCCATGTACCAAGTCCTATGCCTATAGTTTTCTATAGGTTCGTTGCCATCATTTATGTAGTCCGATAGGACACGGTTGGTATATGGTATATTTGCCTCCCATGTGTTCCTTTCGTCGGATATTTTCTTGATGTCGAAAGGACTAGCGCAAACTATCTTGGTAAGTTTCTCACCGTACAGACCGACGTAGCCCCTCTCTCTCTTTACCACTGTATCTAGGTATTTATCTTCATCTGTTCTCACGAAGCAGTAAGGCCAGTAACCAGTAATACTTTTTTCGTATCTTGAACCATCTTTGTTACGGCCTCTGACAATAATATCTCTGCCTCTACCACGCTCTATAATCATCAGACCATCTCTACGGCGTTTCTATCCATCTTCATATGGTTACAGTTTTCACACTCCCATATATCTCCTTCCTCTACAGAGTCATAGAAAACAAATGAGAAGGTAGCACCACACATTTCACAAGTCATCCACGGAAACTTTCTTTTCATGTTTATCACTACCCTATTACGCTTATAAATTAGATGCTTGGAAGATGTAGTCACCATCCCCCAGAGATATTATCATGGGGTAGCCCATACCAGCATGGGTGAAGTCCCACACACCTATGGTTATGTCATGGGTTAGGTTAGCAAAGATATGCTCAAGCCCACCGTTATAAGTAGCAGTAAATGGTTCTATAGTACCCGTCCTAATCACTGGTATTTCGGAGTTAGTTTTACCTTTAAGCTCTTGACCTACACTTATCATAAGTTTTGGTTCGTTGTACTCTATCCTATACTGGTTAAACTTCTGCCCATTCATAGAGTCACATCTAAAGGCTTCATACAGGGTTGTCGTGTTTAAGTCTGAGAAAACCCAACTACACTCTAACATAGTACCGTCGTTAGCGGTGTAGGTTAGCTCATCTACATTTATCTTATTAGCAAGAACACTAGACTTCTCCTCCCATTGTGCTATACTACTGGGGTTATGTGGGAAAGCCTTCGCTTCTTTACTAGCTGATAGTGTAGTCTGTTTGTTGGTAGATTTGAAAGTAACTTTATCATTCTTTGGTTCGATGTTAAGAACACCACCATGATACTTCAAGACACCTAGAGTGGTATGTATATCAGTGATTACCACTTCTCCCTCACCACTACAGGGTATAGACAAACGCATGATAGATGTCTGCCCGTCTTTAACTAGGGAAAGAAGGGAAAGCCTACCCTTATTTGCTTTTAGGATAACACTATGTACCTGTGAGATACTTTTACCGTCAATAGTTTGTTTTCTCTGGGCTAGGTTTAGAAGCCACTTCAGAGAGTCTGTTTCTACTATTATCAACCTAATCACTCTACCATGAAAGGAAGACCGTACCACTCTACGTTGCCATTCTTTACACGAAGAACATCGTGTGTGCTACCAACCTTCTCTATGTTGTTACCCTTCATCTCCTCGATAGTGGCTCTTACAACCCACTCACCGTCTTGTAGGTTTCTGTCGCCCTCGACACCTGCCGCCGGGTCTGCTTTCTTCATGTAGCGAGATAGGAATACCTGCTGAGAAAACTTCCTCATGGTTCCCTTCTCCCACTCTGGTCTGAACCCTACAGTCATGAGTACCTTCTTACCTGTACCATCATCCATGTACTGTGACACTGGCTTTAGATGGAAGGTGAAATACACCTTAGCTACATTCAAACTGTGTAGTCTTGATAGGATATTTCTGTAGAGTCTGTTGCGCTCTCTCCACTCCTTCTGGTTGAAGGTATCTCCTTCTTCCTCTATGATACCCCTAGCTAGTAGCGATGCTCTCATAGCGTGTTCGCACCACTTTAGGAAGGTAGAACCACCATCGAATATGACACCGCCAATACTATCGGGCGACTCCTTTACTATGTTGGCTAGGATATTAACATAGTATGATGTCTTATCTAACAATGCTTTGTAATCTACGTTGTTGTCTTCATCGAAGATTGACTCATCTGTTTCATCATGAAGTGGAAGTACCACTATGTTATCTTTACCGGGATAGACATAATCTACAGTAGATTTAGCTGAGTTATCTACATCAAAGATATAGATGGTCTTCCCTTCGTTAATCTCCTTATCTAATAGGGAAAGAGCAAGACCGGTCTTAGCGGTGTTCTCATGCCCAACGAAAGCACATCTATGTGTCACGGCATTCATTGAGTTATTTGTGAATAACTCCCTGTAGTAAGCCTCATCGAATCTAGTCGTAGGCTCAACGGTCTTTGTTGTCTTAGCTTCTTTTGTCTGTGCTTGTGTTCCCCAGCTCATATCTATCCCTCAAATTATTATGGTTATAAACTACTCGGTCGGTGCTATGATAGCGCAATCAGTCATCAATACCAAAGAAGCTATTGACACCGCACTCTCTACACTGTTCAATACTACCTGCATCGGGTCAAGAACACCATCCGTTTTAGCATCCTCTAACTCACCAGTTTTACCGCAAATGTAAAGACCTTCATTGACAAGTCTTGAATCACTAGATGGGAATGTTGTAGCACCAGTATTCTCTACGATAGTATTGAGTGGTGTTTGCATAGCTTTCTTGAACAACAATCTGACGGCTAAGGTCGTTGCATCCTCAATATCCATACTTTCAGCATACCTCCATAGTGTCGCGCCCCCGCCGATGACTACACCGGACTCAAGAGCGAGCTTACAAGCATTGACCGCATCATCCACTCGCTCCTTAGTTTCTACCTGCTCTACATCGGAAGCACCTCCAACGTAAATCGTGGAGATGCCTGTGGTCATACGGTCTATCCTATTCTGTGTCTGCTCTTTTACCCAGTCGTTTTGTTCGTCGTCCAACGCCTCTGTCAGCTCTACTACATGAGCCGTAGGATATACCCGTCCTACGATAGTAGTGGTATTAGAAGCTGAATGTAACTTCTCGCACTCTCCTAGCTCCTCGCTAGTAGTCTTTATGATAGACTCATTTAGAGATGTCTTGAATAACTTACTACCTGTGAAGGCACTGATGTCTTCCAACCACTCTTGTTGTTGTTGTGACATACCGGGTACTTTTACGATACAAACAGATACTTTACCCTGCACTATATTTACCAAAAGATTCTGTAGCATCTGTGGGTTCACGTCGGGACAAAAGACAACCAGTGGTCTTCCTTCCTGTATGCTTGTTTCTAACGCCGGTACTAACATATTGAAGCTCTCTATACGCTCAGTAGTAGTTAGTATTAGTGGATTAGTAAACTCACACTTACCTTTCCCAGAGTTAGCCATGAGAGTATGAATCATACCAGAGCTTATCTCTAGACCATTACTCGTTCTGACATAGGTTTCTTGTGTGGGTGACTTCTCTATAGTGATACCACCACCAGTCTTTACTACATCAGCTATCAAAACACCTAGCTCTCGGTCATTGTTAGATGCTATGGTAGCAACATCTACTAGGTCGAAATCTGTTATTGCACTTTCTTTGATATACTGTGTGACATCTTCTAGACAGTCCTTTAACGCATCACGTATTACTAAAGGGGAAGTACCGTTCTCCATAAGAGTAAGAGAACCATTACACAATGCCTGTGCTATCAATGTGGCTCCCGTAGTACCGTCGCCAGACTTCTCCTGTGCTTCCGATGCGACCTCTTTCAGTAGGTCTATACCCATCTGAACATACGGGTCTTTATCTGTTACTGCTCTCGCTATGGTAACACCATCGTTGAGGATGACTGGCATCCCCATAGGATTCTGCACGATGACTGTTCTAGCTTGGGGTCCGAATGTTCCCTTGATAGAGGATGCTAACTTATTAACACCTTTGAGTAGCTTACTTCTAGCTTCTGCTCCTGTGATTATTGTTTCCATAATTATACCTCCAATAACTCTACTTCTTCAGTAGATAACACCGCACCAATGGCACTATAATGCGCCATGAGTGGCGATGTAGGATTGGAAGGCTCTACCTTGTTTAGCTCTGTGGGGTTTACATTTAAGCTAACTATATCTGCTTGGTAAAGCTCGATGGGAACAAACCCGCCGACACTTAGAACGACATAAGGCGCATCAATTACTAGGCCGTAGTCGCTGACTTCTTCGTGCTTTGTCACAAGAACAAACTCACCTAAAGCCTTCCAATTCCTTTCCATCTATGCTTCCCACCCGTCGGTTACTTCCTCGTCGGTGAAGTCGGGTGTGACCATCTGTTGCACTTCATCAAAGGCCCACCAACCATTTACGGTCATGCGGTCTTCATCTTCCCTACTTCTCCAAGCCTGTCCGTGTATGAGTAGCTTAGTACCCACACCGAAGGATGGAATCTCGTCGCAATAAACATCTATCGTACCTGCCATAGATGTGATGTCAATGTCACCACACACTAGGATAGCACCGCCCTTATCTCTTGGGTCTATGTGTATTACTTCTGTGACAGTGGCACAAGTCCTGTCCCACCATCCGTCAGTACCGTTGTGTGTATCGTAATACTGCCTAAGAGCCGATAGGTTAGGTAGCATATTCTCATCCCCAATCAACCCACCTAGAATATCTACGGGGGAACCACTGAAGATGTTAGCCAAGTCTGTATTGATTGTAGGCACAGATACATCTGCGTTAAAATAACACCTACCATTCCTACCAGTCTTTAGTGGTATAGTAAGTGGTGTGAATGTTGGGTACTGTCTGTCTGCTGACTTACCACTACCACTGACCTTGATTAGTGATAGCTCGTTGTCGCCATGCTTTCGTCCATAGAACAGACAAGTCCTCTCCCTCTCGTCCTGTGGGCGAGGCGCACCGTACTTGAAGTTGGCATCGCCACTAGGGAATGTTGGGTTACTCTTGTCCCACACCACATAGAAGTGTGTGTTAGCATCTAGTTGCATGGTGTGTTTTGGTAGAGCTGATACGTCGCTCTCTGCGCCGAAGCCAAACATCTCGGCGGAAAGCCTAGTGTATGTACCATCGTGGTTGTCCTCAAACAGAATAACGGAACCACTGTTTACTAGGGCCATTCTAACTTCCTGTGGTGCTGAAATCATCTGATTCTTCATCTTGTTGTATAGAATCTTACCCCACTCCTTCGGTCTTGGGACAGAGATAAACATACCCTCGTATGTATCTGCACCTGCTCGACGCATCCTAGCATTCTCGCTTGTGATGTTTCTACCTGCTACTCTAAGAGCTAGGATAAAACAATCCTCGTCCGAGCGACCCGCATTCTTCCATGCTGGTCCCTGCTCCGCAAGAACCTCATCGGCCCTCGCTCGCACCACATCGGGTGCGACATTCAGTGTCTTGGCTATATTGTTCAACATATCGTCACTCATTTTTTTCACCTGTTACAGTTTCTTTCGCTTTTTATTACGGATATAAACATTACGTTATCATCATCCTTACATAGTTGGCCTTGACAATATCCTCATCAACACCGTCTATAATATCTCTCTCAGCAGTAATCGAAGCGTCAATAACTTGGAGTCTTTTAGTCAAACTATTACTCCACCCGTCTATGGCACTCTGCATTACATTCCTTACTATCTTTCTGATATCCCCATCTAACATCTTCAAAGAAGTATCGAAGTCTTTATCATTTATACATAGTGCGAGGAATAGTTCTGCGTTAAAGTTTCTTTCAGTGAGGGAGAGAAGGAAGTCGTGTGCCGTGTCTGCGTCGTCCGGTTCTATGGAGGCAAACGCTTGTAGAGCATTGATAGCATTTCTTAGGTCGCCCTCATGAGCTTCGCAAATAATATTTAGTTGCGAGTATGTTATGCTTACACCTTCTGCCCCACAAATGTATTCCAATCTTCCTTTCATAGCTTCTTTACTTATGGGTAGGAAGTGTATCTGCAAACACCTTGACTTAATCCAGTTACTTACTTTACTGATATCATTACATGCTAGTATGAAATAACCGTGAGCGTTTTCTATAACACCTTTGAGAGCCGACTGTGCTTCTGGTGTGAGTTGGTCTGCCTCATCCAAGAGTATGATTTGATTGCGGTTGCCAGAGCTTGTAAGTGGTATAAGCTCCTCCTCTACAAATGCTATACCCCTAGTCTTTTTAGAAGAAGCATTGAATGTATGTATCGGGTAGTCTAGCTCGTTAGCTATGACGTGCGCTAGTGTAGTCTTACCACGACCCGCTCCCCTACTATGTAGTAGTAGATGTTGCATACTAAGTGTAAGATAGTCTAGCTCCTTAGCACCACCCACTAACTCATTGAAAGTCTGTGGTCTGTACTTGTTAGCCCATAGTTGGTCCATGAAGTATGCTCAACAATTACGCATATAAACTTACACTTTGTTTTCAGTTATGTAAGCAACACCACTATCGTACAAATCTATTAGCTCTGCGTTTGATGGCGTACCCATAGGTTCGCCCGTTGTTCTTTTTACCATGAGAGAAAGGACGATGCCAGACAGAACACCACGAATAAAATCGTCCGATAGCTCTAACATTTCGTCTTCAAATTCTTCTTCATCGAATGCTTGTAACAGGAAACTTCTGATTAGAGAAGCGTCAAACATATTTTCTTGGGTCATTATTCTACTAAAGTCCAAGCCTCTGTTGTTGTGCATCATAGCTGAAACAATTGTGTGAATGTCATCACGCATTTTCCCTACCATTGTAACCATATCCTAGATGTAATATTAACCCTTTCTAATACAGTGAAGACACACCTTTGATTCTGGCGGGAAAACACGTATCTTTCCACACTCGCATTGTACCGCCACCGCCCTCTGCTTAGGAGTCATAACCGTTGGACTACGGGTATAAACTATTTCATCTCGATGTTGTATTAGGGTACGGTCAATATCATAGACCAAATGCTTTGCCTTTATCCCAACGGCGTTCTCCACCATCTCAGAACCTACTGGTATTATCTGTGGATTCTTCGACAACAAAGCCGATAGACTGTGGGGAGAAGGTACTGCACGTACATTTTTCTCGGAGGATAGCTTCTCTGCCACGCCCTCCTTTGTCATAGCACCATGCTCCCATAGTATGTCTACTATAAGTCGCCGGACCCGACGGTTATTGGCACTCATGTATAAGTGTTAGTGTTTAGGTATTATAAGTCGTTCCCAACGTCTGCCCATAAAATAGCATCTGCGAAAGAATTCTCCTCATATTGATAGGGTGTGTCGCAAACATTGTGTTTTATAGGTTTTTCCAAAGCTACCCACTCAATTTGCGGAGATACTATTATCATAAAGAGTTGCATAAACGGGAATAACAAACCCAAAAACAAAAGGAATACTAGAAAGAAACATACTTCCACTAGAGCCATGACAAAGCCTTCTGTTTAGTGCGCTTCATACCCTTCGGTATGTCGCCACTATCCCTTACTTTGTTGGCTACGGTTATAGAGTTTTCCAGAATGACCTCCCAATGCTGGTCAGTGCTTCTGAAAATCTCTGGTCGTTCTTTACTTTTACCCTTTTTCTTAGGCCACTTTACTCTGGCTCTGCTAGGCTTGATGCCGTATATTAGTGATGCTTTAATGTATTCATCTGGCAAAGTGTAGAGTACCTTTGCTATTCTTCTCCAAACATCTATGTCATCCACGTTCTCCTTCAAGAACCAAAGTAGTAGTTGTGTTGGTTGCTCTTTGTATAATTCTTTTACCCTATCTCTATTACCCCAGTTGAGCAAAGCACGAACCAAGACAAAGGCATCGTCATTACTTTTACCTTTAAGGTTATCATCCACCACACACAAATCCTTAGCTTTCTTATTGAGCTTCGGCTCTTTATCTGTCACCACGACAAGTTTGTTCTTTATGACGGGCGACCACTGGATGACATCATCAGAAGAAAACTTATCGGAGTGTAGTATGTAGGTAGTTTCTTTTAAGTTTGGAATACTATCAAGGTTGTTATACATTAGGATTTCATTGTCGCTTCTGAATGGAGTTGCATCCTTTGTAAAGATAATCATTCTTGTTCCCTCACAAACGGGTCATGACCGTAGATGTAGTCCTCTACTCTTTTTAGCTGACTGCCCGATAGATTCCAGACATCACATATAGATGTCTTAGGTACTTTGTATTCGGCATGATACCATTGGATTCCCTTCGGTGTTATCAAAGCCATGACCCCATCTTCTATCATAGCCTTTATCAGCTTAGGTATTTCTTCCTTAAATATAGGACGTGTGGCAAAGTATCTAGTGGGTTGCACTCTCCACTTCTTCATTCCACGACCTCGTAATCAACATCAATAGGTGTGGTTAGTAGGTTTAGTTTTCTCTCCACATCATCCAGTAGTTTAGGTTGGTCTGCTAAGGTTTCCACAAGAATCCTACTGACATCACTGAGCTGATTGTTTACTAGCAGTAGTTGGGAATCTACACCTATCTCTTTTTTGAGCTGGCCTACTAGCTTGAGCGATGCGTTGGCCTGTGCTATCAACCTAGAGGCATCAGCTACAAACTCTGATGTGATACCTCCTTCTGCTTCCTTACGCTCCTCTAGCTCGTCCAAGTAATTTCTGATTCTAATTACTATGTCCTCTGCTGAGTCTAGCGTGTTGATGGATTGGGAACGTGCTTGTTCCATGTGCATAGCTTCGGTAGGGTCATACTCCATGTGTGAATCCATGTGGTTCATCACTGTCCCATCCGGCCAGTTATATTTAGCTTCAAGATAACTAGGTGATGCTTCGTCATTGAACACCTGCTTCTCCAATTCCTTTCTGTCTTTATGGTCGCACATCTCACAACCACCCGACAGAACCCATCTCAATACTTCTATGGCAAAGGCATCGTTCTCAGTGGCAAGCCTTCTCTGTATCTCTATCTTTGTCTTCATCAATTACCACCCCACATTATAGGCTCACTAGCTTCTGATACTGGACCGAACCTACAAATGACTCCCTTACGACCACGCCTTTTAACACTCGGTTCTACTTCGCTATACCAAGTCTGACCCTCTAGATTTTCTATCAACCATCGCTTTGCACTTTGGTAGTCACCCGCAGTTATCATACGACTAATCTCTTTTAGTAGTTGCGACTTGGGTACGTCCTTCATCCAGAAGGTGCTACGCATAAGCTCAAGGTCTGCATCCATTACTCTCCTTCTCTGAGCTAGAGATTGGTTGAGTATAGCCTCTAGCTTCTCATCTAGTTTTATGATTAAAGGTTCTCCTCCACGATAGGTAGGTTGCATCATGGCGTAGCCTATACACATTCTTCTGAATAGGTCTGCCTCAAAGGAACGCACATCGGGTCTGTCTATCCACTCCATGATGCCGTCATCAAACAAGATACCCGTAGGTGGATTCCTAACGGCTTCGTGCATTCTGTTTCTTATCCATTCTTTTATCTCAATATTAAGATTGGCAACGGCCACCCTCTCATCCTTCTGCATGTTGGCCTGTGCATGTTGGGCCAATTTATACTGCCTCTCTTTCTCTGGGGTCATCTCTATGTCTATGATGAAGAACCTTCGGTCTAGTCCAGAG
>TARA_R100001480_G_scaffold92892_2_pt1 | contig 17798 bp, 15 predicted proteins | sample TARA_R100001480 | Tara Oceans TARA_R100001480 (sample SAMEA2622212) | marine metagenome | biome: marine biome (ENVO:00000447); feature: mesopelagic zone (ENVO:00000213) & marine oxygen minimum zone (ENVO:01000065); material: "saline water (ENVO:00002010), including plankton... | reverse complement strand
CATATAAATATAGAATAAAATAGGCGCATTTCTTCAAGCCTCGCCTCCTTGCTTTTTCAACGAAAAAACTAGTTGCTATGAAGGATTATGCATGATTGAATTTGACGAACAGTTTATCGAGGATATACCTCAATTTGGGATTGGAGGCTTTTTAAATAAAGCTTTTAAATCTGTAAAAAAAGCCATTAAAAAAGTAGCCCCTGTTGTAGGTGGTGGGATTGGATTTATGCTTGGAGGCTCTGCAGGAGCTGCCATAGGATCTGGTATTGGTGGTTTAATTGCAGGACAAAAACCTGAACAAGCTCTTCAAACAGCAATGCTTGGATACGGAATAGGATCTTTAGCAGGAGCTGGATTTAGTCCATTAAAGAAATTTTCAGGTCAAGGTATTGGTGGAAAATTAGGTTTCTTAAAAGGTAAAGAAGATCCATTTAATCTTTTAAAAAATGTTGGAGGATCAAACCTACCTGATAAAGGACAAAAACTTACAAATGCTGAATGGTTAGAAAGTAAAAAAATTAATCCTTCTATTTTGGAAAGTTCTGATGGTGGTGTTAATGCTGCAATGGATCAATTAGTTACTAGTGAAAGATTAAAAGAGGTAAATAAACTAGCATCATCAGCAAAAAAATCTTCTTTACTTGGTAATGTTTTAACAGCAGGTTCTGTTGCTTCACCTTTCTTAACTTACTATGCAGCAAAAAAAGCAGAAGAAAATTATGTTCCGGGAGACCCAATGGGTCTTAACGAATTATATTATCAAGACCCTCAACAGTTTCAAGTTGCAGGTTTAGGAACAAAACCTTACTATATGACAGACACACAAGATTATTATGGAATGCCTATAGAAGATTTACCAACCGACTTTATTCGTCAGTCTGCCGAAGGTGGTATTATTCAATTAGCTGATGGATCAAAAAAGTATTTTCCTCGTAAGACAGGTCCTATCAATGGTCCTGGAACAGGTACAAGTGATGACATTCCTGCTATGTTAAGTGATGGTGAATTTGTTTTTACGGCTAAAGCTGTTCGTAATGCTGGTGGTGGTAATAGACGTAAAGGAGCAAAAAAAATGTATCAGATGATGAAAAATTTAGAAAAAGGTGGTAGAGAAGGTAGGAGAGGTAGAGCTTAATGGTTGAAGAGTATATTAATAGAGAAGCCCCGGATATAGAAGCTAGGAAACTAGGTCTTATAGATTCAGCAAAAGCTTTAACAGAAAAAGGATATGTTCTTCCTGATTATGTTTTAGCAGGTCTTACTCCAGAACAACAACAAGCCTTTAAATTAGCTCAATCAGGTATTGGTGCTTATCAACCTTACTTAGACGCTGCTAAAAATTATACAGAGCAAGGACAAAATATTTTACAAGGGACAATGGGGGCTCCAACACAAGCTCAATTAGATTCCTACATGAATCCTTTTCAACAACAAGTTATTGATGCCACTATGTCAGAGCTTGATAAACGAGGTCAAATGCAAGCTAATCAATTAGCTGGTGATGCTGTAAGAGGTGGTGTGTTTGGTGGTTCGCGTTACGGGGTGCAACAAGCAGAATTATCGGGACAACAACAAGATGCACGAGCTGCAGCTTTAGCTAATTTAAATGCTCAAAATTTTGGACAAGCACAAGCAGGTGTAGCTAATCAAATGGAAAGACAACGATTAGCAGGTTTAGGTATTGCAGGTTTAGGTCAACAACAATCACAATTAGCTGGACAAGCACAAGCACTTTTAGGTCAAGATGTTAATGCTCTTCTAGGCATAGGTGGAATGCAACAACAATTTGCTCAACAACAAGAAGATATTAAACGACAAAATTTAATGCAACCAATGCTACAACCATATCAACAGTTAGGCTTCTATGGCGATATATTACAAGGAGCTCCAACATCATCGCAAATGATTAATACGGCTCAAGGACCGGGTGTTAGTCCAATGCAACAAGCAATTGGAACTGGTATTGGTGCAATGACAGGTATTGCAGGTCTTAAAAAATTAGGAGTAGTGTAATGAGTGTTTTAAACAGATCAATGTTTAATAAACAAATTGTTAATAGAGAAGTGGGTTCTCCTCCTCAAGGGGAAAAACCTTCAACAACTTTTTTTCAAAAATTATTTGATGGAGCAACTGGTTTAGGAACAGGTGTAGGTCCTTATGGAGATAAAGAACAAGGTAATATTCTTGATTTAAGAGAATATGGTGCAGGGGTGTATGATATTACAGACCCTCAATTTGTAGAATTTATTAAAAATTATCATCAAGGAGACGGTACGTTTGAAGAAGGAATTCAAACTTATGTTAATTCTTTAAAAACTGTTGAAAGAGCAGAAGGATCTCCTATGACTGGTGAACAATCTGGAGTTGCAAGTACTCTTTTAAAAGCCATTAAAAATATGAGCTCTAGTTCAATAAATCCAAGACTTAGACAAATGGGATCTCCTCCTCAAGGAGAAATGATAGAAGAACAAGTTGATGTAGAAAATATTGGTATTATGGATGGCTTTAATGGTGGTGAAGAAGAAACTGCTGCAGCTGTACTACAAGAAGGAGAAAGATCTAAAAAAGAAATTGATGATGCAGATACTTATGATGAGTTAATGAGATCGGTTCGAGGTGATGATTTAAGTGAAGCAGAACGTCGTCAAGAATTAGCTTCTGTTGTAGGAGAAAAAGATGCAGAAGAAACACCTGATAGTGTACTAGCTCTTGTTCAACCTGTTTTACAAATGTTAAATGAAGATACAGCTAATACTGGTATTGGCCAAATAGAAGATGGTAGCATGCAAATGCCAGAGCGACCTGTTGGGGTAGCTAATGGTGGTTATATGAGTTCTTTTCCTAATCAAAATTTAAATACACAGTCATTATCAGCAAGCGATAATATTGATGATCGTATTATGCAGAATTTACAATTTGAAAGAATGGCTCCGGGGATGATGGGTTATGCTGAAGGAGGTTTAGTTCAACAGTACGCCTCAGGAGGGGACGTACGCCGTGTCCCAAAGTACAATACAGGGACTAGTTCTTTAGGAGTAACTTATGATGACACAAAGATTAATGAAGATCAAGGATTTGGATTAGATATTTTAAATAATGAAGAAGAAACAGAAGTTGAGCCTTATGACACAACTACGATGGATTTTTTAACACAAATATTATCTCCAGAAACAGGTCAAAGTGCATTAAAAACAAAATATGATACCAACTATAAATTATTTTCTGAAATTTTAGGTGGTCAAGGACCAAGTAAAGATGAAAAAATTGGAGAAATTTTAACAAGTGTTGTTAGTCCTTTAGCTTTTCAATATGCTCAAGGTGCTGACATTCAAGAATTACTAGCTGCGGGAACACAAGCAATTGGAAAAATATCACAAAAATATTCTGCTCAGGAAAGAAAACAAGAAAGTGAAATTAGATCAGCTGCATTAGCTCAAGCTTTAAAACCTGCTCCAGATGATCCTTTGGTAACAGTGTTTTTAAAAGATGATCCATCAACTACTGATGTTGATGAAAGTTTAACGTCAATACAAATTACTACCTCACAATTAAAAGAGGATGCATTAAGACCTGTAGAAGAAAAATTATATACAAATAATTCTACATCTTTAGCTCTTCAAGAATTTAATAAATTAAAAGGTGAAACTGATAAGACAAATACAGAAAAAGCTTTATTAGATGTTGAGTTATATTATGCAGATGAATATGCAAATTTAGGTATAAAAGAACAAAAAGAATTAGTTAAAAGCATAGAGATTAAAAATAAAATTGATGCTGCCATTGCAGCTAATAAACCAGATGAATTAGCTGCTGCTCTTAAATCTGTTAATCTTGATAATATTACTAAGTCCATAACGAATGAAACTTTACGTCCTAAACTAGAAATAGAATTGGAAACTTTATCTGTTAATCTTGATAAAGAAATTCAAAATTTAAAAATTAAAGAGATTGAAGCTAACTTTACAGAAGCAGAGAAACTGTTAGGTTTAGAAGAAAAACAAGGAATTATTGATGAAAGACTTCAAACCATTGACTTTAATAAAAACAATAACATTCTTTTATTAGAGCAAAAAAATGCTGAAATAGATAATATTATTCTTACAGGTAAAAATATAGAACTTGAAAATGAATATAAAGTTCTTCAAAATAAATTTGCTGAAGAAGAATTTAGTTTAGAAAATGAAGCTCTTCTTCTTGATAATATTAATAAACGATTAGAAAATACTAAGCTTTCTATAGGAAATGCATATTTACCAACAGAAAAGAAATTAGGTATTGATAAATTAAAATTAGATATGGAAATGATAAATGAAAATATTTCAGGACAAATGTTACAGAATGAAAAAACTCTTTTAGATTTAAATAATTATGATGAAAAAACTTTCTTAGAATTTCAAAAGCAAAGAAGAGAAATTGAAAAACTTGAATATGATTTGGCTAATCCTCCAAAAGATTGGTCAGGAATAAAAGTACAATCAGAGATGCGTAATAAATGGAACTTATCTCCTATGACTGTAAACATGAGAGATAAACAAGGATTTATGGAAAATCTTGTTAGTAATGCAGCTGAAAATACAGGTGCAGGTGATTTAAGCTTTATTTTCCAATACATGAAAATGCTTGATCCTCGTTCCGTTGTTCGTGAAGGAGAATTTGAAACAGCTAAAAGAACGGGTGGTATTCCTGCTAGTGTTTGGGCAGCATACGAAGGTATTAAAAATGGTAGGCTTTTATCTGCACAAGTAAAAGCTGATTTCCTTAGTGCGGCATCCAAAATGTATATGCAAGAAGTAAGTAATTATAAGGCTGAATTAGGAACATATAGAGACATTGCTACTGCTAATGGATTGGATCCAGAATTAGCAATTCCTTCAATGAATTTAAATCAAAAACTTATTAAACAGTTAACTAATGTAAATAAAATAAATGACTCATTAGATATTATTAATAACTTTGATTTAAAAGATAGTATTCTTCCTGAAAAAAGTGACGGAAAATTAAAAATTCCAAACCTAAGAAATTAAAATGGATGAGATAAAATATACTACGGTTAAAGACATTCAACAAGATGGGAGTGTTTCAAAAAAACATTTGCAAGTTTTAAATTATGAACGTTTAGGTCTTTTACCTACTGATGTTTTAGAAGCTATTGCAGAAGAAAGAGATGCTGGTCGTTTTCCTCTTGCTTTAGAACCTATACCTATAGAAGAATTTCAAAAATTTAAAGAGGCTATGAGTACTTTAGCAATAGGAGGAGGACCTATTGAGGGATTAATTGATGATAAAACAGGGGCTGCAATGTTTTTAAGTCAAGAAATTGCTTCTAATTTTATTAAAGATAAAGATGTTCAACAAGAAGCTGCAGCAATTGCAGGAGGAATTCTTATTCCTACAATTTTTGGTGGTGGTGCAGGTTTACCTGTATCTGTAGCTAATTTTGTTGCACAATATCCTCGAAGAGCAAAGATGATTATGGCTTTTATAGGAGGTTTTGGTGGTGGTGGAGCTACTTCTCAAAAAGGCTTTGATGATGGAGGCTTATATGCTGAAGCATTTGGATATGGAGCACGAGAAGCTGCTGGAGAGGGTTTTTTTCAAGTATTACATAAATTATTTCCCGGCATAAAACAGTTTCTTGGAAAATTTATGCAAGGAAAAGATAAAAATCTTCTTGAAGAAGGAGCAGAAGTTGCACAAAAAATTGTTAGTGAAGGAGGAGCAACAATTACTCCTGGTCGTTTAAGTAAATCTGGTTTTATTGATTTAATGGAACAAGCAGCTGAAGTATCTTACGCAGGAGGAACTAAAATGAGAGTAGCAGCCGAAGAAGCGGCTGATGTTGCTCAATCTCAATTAGTAAAATTTGTTACGAAAGAATTTTTAGAAAAAACAGGTAAAGAAAATATAGAAGCTCAATCTAATATGATTACTCATTTTTTAAAAAATGCTTCTGAAACTGAAATTAACTTAGTTTTAAAAGAATTTTTAGAAAATGGTGGTGCAATGTACAACGCTGCCATTGATACAGCTTATAAAGGAGTAAACAAAGCTGTTCAAAAAGCTGTTGGAAATGCCAAAATTGTAAGCATTAAAAACTTAGAAAATATTTTTAATAGACAAATGAAAATTTTTGGAGGAGAAGCAGGAGATGCTACTGTAAGATCTATAAGAAGATATATAAAACAATTTAGATCAACGTATGGAGATTTTGTTGATTTTAATACAGCTAAAGCAATGCGCTCTCAACTACTTGCTAAAACAGGCGCCTTTGCTACATCAGGAACAACAACACCAAAATATGTAAATAAGATAGCAGGTATTCTTCAAAATGCTATTACCAAAAATATGAACAAAAGTCTTAAAGCTTTAGAAGAAAGTGCAACTATAAATAAAGATCTTTTATCGGATATAATGAAACAGTATAAAGCTGCAAATGCTTTATTTAAAGATGGTAAACGAACTTTTAACAATAGTTTTATTACGGGATTATTAGGAGGAACTGGAGAAAATGTTACAAAAAAAGGAATAGCAGCATCAAGCAAAATTTTTAATCAATTATTTAAATCAGGAGATAAAGGAACAGCCGAGTTTTTCTTTAAACTTTTAGACGATGCAGTAGCTAAAAAACATATTACAAAGGAAGTATCAGATCAAATACGAACAAAAGTTCAAGGATCTTTTTTTTCAAAAATAATGAATGATGCAAGAAACCCTGCAGATAATACTTTTGATCCTAACAAATTAATTGAAGGTATTGATGGTTTAAAAGGTTCAGGAAAAGACATTTTGGATGTTATTTTTAAAGGTAATATGGATGCTGTCAAAAGCTTTGAAAGATATGCCAGAGCTATAAAAGTAGCTACAGATAGAGGTATTGCTTCTAGTAAAGGATCTCTAGTTTTATTTGGTCTTCAAGCAGGTGCGATAGGAACAACGATAGGAAGCCTTAATTTATTGTCATCGGATTGGAGTGCAGGAGAAACTGCAGCTACTGCAGGTGTTTCTTTAGCTGTTTTAGGAGGCCCATATGCTATCGCTAAAGCTTTTACTAATAAAAACTTTGTTAATAGTTTAATTAATCTTCAACTTTCAAAATCGGGAACTAATCAATATGCAAGATATGCAACTCAAGTTGTAAATTCTTTAGTACAAAATGGATTGGTTGATCCTATATTAGCAAATAGATTTGTTGATCAAGCACAAGCAAAAGGTATTTTTAAAGAAGTAGATATTAATAAAATGGATTGGTATGATCCTAATGACGATCCACAAGCTACAGAAACAGTAGAAGAATCCGAAGTTACAGAAGCAGATAAAAAATTAGATTTATTTACTGAAAATGGAGGAGGAGCTGTTGATCAAGTTTCAGAAGATTTAAGTTTTTTAGATGAAATTAATGGAGAAGCAATAGTAGAAGAAACTGTTAGTGATAGACAACCGGGTATAGAGGAAGCTGTTACAGCGGAAGAAATTATTGATGTTCCTAAACCAAATACAGAAATGATGTCAGCAGAAGTAATTCAACCTCTTAGTGGTCCTGCTGGAATGTCATTTGATCCATCTATGTCTACAACAGATAAACTAGAAGAAGTAGGTTTACCTGTGTTTGCTAAACATGGTGGAATTATGTCTCTTATGGAACAAAGAAAACCAAAACAAATGGTGTCATAAATGGGTTGGTTCAGTAATTTTTTTGGGGGAAGCACTAAAAAAGAACCTTCATCTTCTTCAGGTTCATCTAATTCAACAGAAAATAATTATTTAGAAGCATCTGGAATAGGTGGTCAAATTGCTAATGATCAAATTGATAATTTAATTAACAACAATCAAGATTTAAAAAATAAAGCAGGTAATGTCGTTATCAATTCAAAATTTGATAACATAATGAAGGGTGAGACAAACCCTAATAAAATGAACAGTGCTCAAAAAGCTCTTTATGATTTTTATAATACAGGAACAAACGCTTATCAGCAAGAAATGCAGAAAATTATTAATAGTAATCCTTCGGCAGCTAAAGCTTACAAAGAAAGGTTTCCTATAACTTCTGCTATTAAAAACATAGGAGGAACTGCTTCTAATCTTATTCCCGGTGTAGGAATGGCAAAGGGAATTTTAAAAGTTTTAGGTAATTTCGGTAAAGGAACAAAAAATGTTTTTAATCAAGCAGTAACAGGTATTACAGATTCTAATGCTTATAATGAGTTTAAAAACTTAGTTACTAAAGATGAAAAGCCTCCAACAGATATGGGAACACGAATGAGTAGTATGGATCAAGCAGATGCTGATGCAGCTTCTTTAAACATGGCTGATATTTCTGGTCCTTCCATGTCAACAGACATTATAGAAATAAAAGATAAAAAAGTTAAAACAAAAGATAACCTTGATAAAATAAATAATGCTCAAAAAACTTTAAACGAAGCTTTAGATATACAAAACTTTAGAAGAATTTTAGATAATCCTTCTGCTATTGAAACATTACCTATAAATTTTAAGTCTACTGTTGATACATTACTTCAAAACAATCAATTAAATTCTGGTGATTACTTAAAGTCCCAACAATTATTAAGAGATAAAGGTACTCCTGTTGGACCATTTATTAATGGATATAATAATGCAGGGATTATTAATGCTCTTCCAAATAACAATCAAGTAGCTACTAATTTGTTTAACAACTTTACACCTACTTTAGAATCTATTTCTAATTTTAATGAATCATTAAGTGATGGAAAAGGTTTTGATGTAAATTTAAAAGATCAGACTTTTGAATATAACAAACCTATGCTTGGGGGAAATTTAAACTTTGGTATTGATAACAGTAGCAGTAGCCCAACTTTTGGTATTAACTTTAGTAAATCCCTTGGATAAAGATTTTAATTTAAGGAATGCAGTTTGGTTTGCAATGATCCTCATTAGTGCTGGCAGTGTCTATGGAATGATGTCACAAAAGGTTTCAGCTTTAGAGACAAAACAATCTCAACTAGAAACAATAATATTACAAGACATACCAGAAATAAAAGAACGAGTAATAAGATTAGAGGTTTTGCTTGAAAGAGCATTAGAAAACTAATCTAATCTACCATATCGTTTTACCAAAATCTTTCTTACTCTTTCCCATTGCATTCGTATTAATACATCATTACCATTACGTGGTTCGCGTAACGCTTTTTTACCTAATTGACCTTTTAGTCTTATTAACCTTGCTTCTAAATTCATTCTATCCTTTCTTTTGTTTAAAAGTGATATGGCCATCATTAGTTAGAACAGTGATATACTAGTTATATCTCTGTTTGAATCGTTAAATTTTACATCATTAATATGAACAGGATTTGTCTCAAGAGATTCTAGTTCTTTTTCATACTTTTCAATATTTTCTTTTAATGTATTTATGCGTTTATTTATTTTCTCTAACCGAAATTTTTTAAATTCGATTACAGCCATTTTTTTTGCAAAGCTAAGATCATCACTAATGAGTTGAGGTTTAAACCTTTCCCAAATTTTTTGATATTTAACTTTTTTACTACCAACTGATCTTAATTCTCTTTTTCGTCTAATAAGAATATCTTTTTGTCTTTTATAGACTCCATAACAATTAATTTGTTGGATGGTAGGGTATCTATCATTATAAAATTCAATAGAATATAATTTTTTTGGTGAATTAAATTCATGTCGAATATTTTTTTTAACATCAAGTGTACTCATAATTTTCTTCTTTCTGTAAATCGATAGCCATATTCACTTTTTAAAGAACAAATTAATTTTTTATAAATTAATTATGATACTATATTATATTATATAATATTATAGTCAAGCGATTTCGTTTTTATGGCAGAAAACCTAGATTGCGTCTCCCCATGATTTTCCTAAATCGCAGTCAACTTTACTTGGGACAGATAATTTAATTGCATTTTCCATTACTGAAATAATTTTATTTTTTGTTTCTTTAGAGCCATCAAAACTTAAAGTGAGCTCATCATGAATTTGTATTAAAGGAGTCAAACCTTCTTTATGTAATTCTATCATTGCTTGTTTTGTTTGATCAGCAGCAGAACCTTGTATTAATCTATTTAATGCTTTGTATGTTCCTGCAGGTTTTAAATGATGATACTTACCATATTTTAATTTTGCTTGATCTTTTGGGAGTGCTTTAAATACGCCAAAGGTGGTTGGTTCCCACAATTCAAATCTACATTTTCTTCCCTTGAGTGTTGAGACATAACCCTCACTGTTGGCGTAATTTGTTACTCTTGTCGCTAAATCCTTAACGAAAGGTACTTTATTATTGTACTCTTTTAATATCTCTCTTGCAACATCTACATCTACTTGCAACTCATTAGAAAGTTTGTTAACACCCATTCCATAAAACAATCCTAAGTTAATAGTTTTGGCTTGATCCCTATCAATATTAGCTATTTCTGCTACTATATTATGGAAATCTGCTTTAGGATTTTTTGTATATTCTTCTACAATTTTTTCAGACCCTTCACATCCAAGAGCAAATGCATAATGTGACGCGATCCGGGGTTCTTGTTGACTATAATCAAAAGATCCCCATACCTCACCTTCTTCTGGTAAAAATAAACCTCTTATTTGTTTTTTAATTTCTTTATTACGAGAAGGTAATTGTTGTAAATTTGGATTAGAATAACTTAAACGACCTGTTAAAGTACCTGATTCTCCATCACGCATCTGATGAATACTTGCATGAACTCTTCCTGTCTTACCATGTTTTAAAATTGTATCTAAAAATGTTGATTGAACTTTATTATATTCTCTAGCACTCTGTATTTTTTTGGCAATTGGATGAGAATGATTAAGTAAAAAATCTTTTGTAAAACTAGGTGCATTAGTTTTCTCTGTTCTTGGATATTTTATTTTAAGTTTATCAAAAACTTTCGCCACACTTGCTGCAGCCCAAACATCAACTGCAATACCCGTGTCTGCCAATACACTATCCAATATCTTCTTTTCTGTATTCTTAAAACTTTTTTTATAACTTTGTGCTTTTTGAACATCAACCCTTACTCCTTTTTTAATCATATTAAATATTATGGGTAGTAAACTCATTTCCAAATGATAAACGTCTTTAAGACTTTCTTTTTCAATTATAGGCATCATGTGATGATATAATCTTAATGTTAAATCAGCATCTTGTTCAGCATATGAGCCAACAAAAATAGCTGGTAATTTATACATTTCACTTTTTGGGTTTACACCAAACTCGGTAGCAGCTTGCTTTAATATGTTTTCATCTTTCCATTCATTCAACATATCTTTTCCTACAGCATTTAAAGCATAAGAAAATTTATTTTCATTAATTATGGGAGCCATTATCATTGTATCGACTATTGGCCCATTAACCTCAATACCTTCTGCATAAAGCCAACCTAAATCATAAAGAGCATTGTGAGCTACTTTTATAGCATCTGTTTTCATTAATTTTGTAAACCAGTTAATGACTCTTCTTCTATCCCAATTAAAACCATTTTCGTGTCTTATAGGATAATAACCTTTCCATCCATCAACAGCCACAGCAATACCTATTATGTGTCCTTGTTTTGTTGTCCAACCTGGACCACTATTTTTTAATTCTGGATCGTAAGTCTCTAAATCAAAAGCAATAACTTTTGCATCAAAAATGTCAGGTAATTCATGTGGAGGAATCCATTCTGGTTTTGGTTGAAAAAAATTTGTTTCTGTAACATTAGCCATTTTTATCCTTCCGTTGAACTATTTCACCAGCTATGCTTGCATATGCAGCTAAATCAACAAAGCTATCTTTTTTAGAAGAATGCATTAGTCTAGCAATTTTTACTAAACCCATCATAATAGCAACTTGCTCTGGTTCTATTTTTACCTCTAAAAAAATAGACCATAGATCAGCTATACGTTGATGGTTTTTAAGTTTATCTCCATAGTCTTTATTTCTTTCTCCTCCTATTAGATCTGATGCTTCTTTTAATATTTCTTTAGATATCATCTTTCATCACCATACATTCTATAACCTTCTTGTTTCTGAGCTTCAACAATGTACAAGTTTTGTTTTGCTCTTGTAACAGCCACATAAAATACCCGGTGTTCATCATCGGGATTCTTTATATAAGACTTATAAACTAATTTCCCCAAATCTAAAAGAACAACTACATTATCGCATTCTCCACCTTTAGCTTGATGAATTGTTGATACTCTTATTCTTGGTTCTTTACTAAAATCTTCTCCAAGATCTTTTAATCTTCTTAAATAAACAATCTCATAAGCATCTATATTGTCTAATACATCATACCAATTACCATCAGATAATAATCCATGATTTTTTTTAAGGTCATCAATACTTAACATAGTGTCTTCATTTAAATTTTTAAAATTTTTTCCTCCTCTTTTTATACCAATACCATTTTTCTTTTTTTCAGATTTAATTTTTGAGTATAGTGTTGATGCTTCTTTTAAACTTACTAATTCACCTTGTTGTAGTTTTTCCCAAATATCTATAGCATCAATTATGGTTCGTGATACGGGTCTATGTTCCCCCCTTCCATACCAATACCCTAAATCTTTTAATGTATCTTCTATAATTTCATTTCTAATTTTTTTTGTTCTTCCTAAAATAAGCCAATTACCTTTGGATATGTCAATGTGTTTAAGAGCTGCAACCCTATAAATTTTACCTTCTTCTTCTTTAGGTTCCCAAACTTTAGGTCGTCTTTTTCTTATGTGACTAATGATAAAATTCGCTAATCTGTAAATTCTTTTTGGACACCTATAAGATTTATTTAAAACAGTAACATCCCCTTTTAAATTAATAAATTTATCAACATCTGCACCAGACCACCTAAAAATAGCTTGATCATCATCCCCGGCAATGTAAACTTCTTTGCTTGTTTTAATAAGTTTATCAACCATGTTATATTGAATGCGAGGCATGTCTTGTGCTTCATCAATAAACAGTACATCAAAGTGTGTTGAAAATGTGTCATTTGTGTAATCAACTATCATGTCAGTAAAATCAAAGACATCATTCTTTTTTTTATATTCTTTTATAGCTCTATCAATATAATCTAATCTTTCCCACCTTATCGATTGTTCATCATTATAAAAGTCAAATGCTTTTTTAAGAGAGATATCTTTTAAACGAGATAAATTTATTAAATTAGCATAATGATAATTTGTGTTTGTATAAATAGATTGATCATTGTTATCAAAAACTAAATTAAAACCAATTGTTTGAGAAAGTTCTTTCCAATGTTTTGATTTCATTAACTTACTTTCATCTTGTGGAAGATGACTTAGAGCAAAACTATGTAATGTACGAAAATGAACTAAATCATCTTTACTAGCTTGAAACTTTTCTCTGGCTCTGTCTCTGGCTTCGTAAGCAGCTTTTTTGGAAAAAGAGAAAAAACCTATCTTGTCCCAAGCTATCCCACTTTCTTTTTTTTGCTGACAAATATTTAGTAATGTCGTTGTTTTTCCTGTTCCAGGTGGTCCTAAAATAATTTTTATCAAAACGGAATTTCCTCTTCTTCATTCTTACCTCCCAATACTTGATCTTCTTTAGATACCTCTTTGTCAGTAAGTACTGAAGGAAGATCGATTTCTTCTGTAGATTTTTCAAAAGCAGGTAGCATCCATACTCTTGTTTGTATTTTTCTAACAGAAACTGTAATGTTCAACCCGCCTAAATCTTTTAATCTTTGAACAACCCAAATTCTTTTTACTTTAAAATTCTTACTATTTTCCAACCATTTAGATAAATCTACTAATCTAAAGTAAGTTGGATTAGCTTGAATTTTTTCCTCATTAACTGTAAACTCTTTTGTTTTTTCATTATCTGTAAATGCTTTTTGCATGTCTAGTTCATCTATAGAATAAGCCTCTCCTCTTCCTATACAAAATTCTTTTAAGTAATCATTAAACTCTCCAACTTTTGATGCATCGGAAGGAGCTTCTTCTTGTCTAATTTTTTCAAATAAAATAGAAAGTATTTCATCCCAATCTTTATCTTTCATTGAAGGAACAAATTTTAATAATTGTTTACCAACAGTTTTTCTAATCAATCGATGACTATATAATATATCAATATCATCTATTTCTATTCTTCTATCTCCAACATTTAAAAACCATAACTCATCACCTAAAACAGACAAGTCGCTATACTCTGGGTGATCAAAATCAGATTGACCTATGCCATGTTTTCTAAGTTTACATAAAGCTTTTTGACACACAGAAGAAATTGGTTGATCATTACAGCGATAAGAATATTTAGGAGAACCATCTGTTTTATTTGACCTTACTTGTTTTTGTAAGGTAATAATTTCTCCTGCATCTAAAGGTGGATCCATATAATCCATATTATATTTTTCCATTAGCGCCTCCCAATTATCGGGATTAGATTTTCTATAAAAAATTCCTATGTTAAATAATCCATTATTGCGTGTACCTTCCGGGTATCCTTGAGTTGTTAATATTTGTAAACATGGTGGTCCTTCAGGTATGACTTCTTGTTTAACCTGTATTGTTATTTTACTAATATCATCACAAACATATTTATCATATAGTTCAAAGAATTCTTCGAGAGTAGCTCCCTCACCATTATCGAGATACGCGTACCGGGTTTCACCATGATAAGGTAAATTCAACCAAGAACCTGTGTCTCTTTCATTGGCAAGTTGTGTTTGTTTAGGAAATATTTCTGCTTTTGCATGCCCAAGGTAAGAAGCTATCTCTCTAAGTTTTTGTTGAAATAAAGCAGCAGACTGAGGTTTTTTTGAAAAAAGAAAAATATGTGCACCAAAAGATTTTGATGAGCACATTATTAATGGTAAATTATATTCTCTTATTTTTGATAATATTTTTTTATGATCCAAAGGGTATTCGTCTACATCAATACATCCCCATGAAGATGTTGCATCGTCACGAATTGGTACAATACCAAGAGCAGGTTCTTTACCTTCCAAATGATTTTCATACATATGAAGAGTTGGTGGTTCGTGTTTCGTGAACATTTTACCATCTTTTTTACCATTAGCTTTTACATCAGTATAACGATACTCTCCATGCGCTCGGTCTAAACCCGTAAATATATCTTTAAATTTTTCTACTTTCATAAATCATAAAATAAAAAAAGGGGGCATAGCCCCCTTAACTTAAATATTAGCCAAGAATTTCGCTATGAGCAGATTGAGGTTTGACTTCTACAATATCCTCAGAGTCGCTCATTGCTTCAGGAGCTGGATCAATTGATCCAGAACTGACTAATTCATGAAAGTTTTGTGCTTCTCCCACAATAAAAGATGGATTTTTTAAATCATTAATAGATTTATCTAGTGTAATTTTCCATCCCCACCAATCATTCTTCTTATTTTGCTCAAGAACAGTTTCCATTTTGTAAACATTCGCAAACATTGGAAGAGTCATTAGTGACCCATTATTGGATTGAACTTTTTGATTCATCATCATAGTATTCCAATATCGAGATTTTTTGTATTGAGTTTTTTGCATAATGATTTGACATCTTTCAAAAGATCCATCATCATTTAATCGTAAAACAAAATACTCAGCAGTTCTCACAATATAAGTTGGGCTCATTGCACCATTAATCATATAGTGATCTTCACCATCTGCACCCCTTGTAAGAGGAGGGCAATTTTCTGGAGTATAAATTTTTTCTGGATAACCAGAACCTTCTCCTAATGGAGACCATTCAACACAGCGTACTCTAAAAGCACAAGGTATAACAGAAATACTGTTATAAAAATCTTTGTTAACTGAGTTAAAAATGTTTCCTTGCTCAAGTCCTTCAACATACTTGGCATTAGATTTTTTAACTTCAGGAGTTTGAGAACTAGCAATTTTTAAAAATGGTATTGCCATTTCTCCAGCATTAACATTTTCAAACCCAACACCAGCGTGAGAAGAAAAGTCAATTACTTCAGTCGATATTTCATTTTTCTTTTTTCTTGTTACATCGTTCATCGTTATTTTCCCTTTTTTATTTTTACTTTATTACCAACAAAAACACTAAACGTTTCCATTGGAATATCGTTCCCTTTGTTTATTTGTTCACCAATTAAGGCATTCAAGGTCATAGGTTCGACCTTGCGTTTTTGGTCTGGATATAATTGTCTTTGCTGTAATTCATTAATTAAATTTTCAGCAATTGAATTATCTCCTTTACCAAACTTTACAGAGACAATGTTCTTAATTAAGTCACCATGACCATTGTCTTCTAACCATTGAAAAGCTTCAGGTTGATTATCTTTAGATATTGATCCTTTATAAAAAGGTTTAAAACTAACAGAATCACCTTCAACAGTTTTAATTTCTTTGACCCCTCTTTGAGTCATTAACTCAACAATTTTATCGTTGGCTTGTTGCAGCTCTTGTTTTTTTCTTTTAACCTGTTCCTCCAGATTTAAAATTTCTGATTCAATTTGCAAGTATTGATTAGATACTTCAGAGACATCAGATACTTCACTAATTTCAACTTTTTTATCTTGTGTTTGAAATTGTGTAAAATCAACTTTCTGATTCATGACTATTCCTTTCATTTAAGTCTATCTGTATAGGAAGATAAGTAAAAGTTCTTCTATCATATTTAAGAACTTTATATTTACCTCTGTTATGATAAGCAGCTACAGAAGTAGCTAGACCAATCATTGCAGGGTCTCCAATCAAAAGTAAATAATCGTTATCAGAAAAATCTCGTAAAATATTTTTTGCTTTTCTTGTAGCAGGCCCAGGCGATAAAAATATTTGTTTACCTTCCTCATAAATAGGAATAAGCTGACCATACTGTTGAGCAGATACAATATTGAAGCGAGATACTTCTTGTACTACAAACACTCTTGATTTTTTATCTTCGTCTTTCATCTTTCTTATTCATCCTATATTATTTTTATTTTAAAAACACAATAAAAATGTTATGCAAATAATTAGAAAGTATGAGTAATATAAAATATAGCTTTAAAACCAAGCCTTTTAGCCATCAATTGGCTGCAATGGGAGCCTTTTTAAATCATTTAAAGAGGGGAGAAAATGAATTTGCTCTTCTCATGGAGATGGGTTGTGGAAAAACAAAAGTATTAATTGATGGTACATCTTACTTATATGACAATGGATTTGTATTTGGTTTACTAGTTATTTGTCCTAATGGTGTAAAAGGAACATGGGTTAAAGAAATTGAAACACATATGCCTAATCATGTTGATCGTAATGTGGTTGTATGGACAGGTCAAAAAACAAAAAAGCATGAAGAAGAATTACAAAGTTTATTTTTAGTAGAACCTGCAAAAGTACATTTAAATGTTTTAATAATGAATGTTGATGCTTTTACCACTGATCGTGGTAAAAAATTTGCTGATCGTTTTTTATTAACGCGTCAATGCATCATGGCTGTTGATGAAAGCACTGTTATTAAAAACTCTACAGCACAGAGAACAAAAGCAATAACTAAACTTGGTAACTTAGCAAGGTATAGAGTTATCATGACAGGTTCTCCAATTACAAATTCTCCTGAAGATCTGTATGCTCAATGTAATTTTCTAAATCATGAATTACTTGGCTTTAGTTCTATATACACTTTTCGAGCTCGGTATTGTCAAATGCAACGATTGTCTTTTGGAGGTCGTTCTTTTAATAAAGTAGTTGGCTATAAAAATTTAGAGGAATTAAATTATAAATTAAGAAAGTTTTCTTACCGGGTATTAAAAAAAGATGCTTTAGATTTACCTAAACAGGTATGGATGAAAAGATCTGTGCCTTTAACAACCGAACAACTTGATGCTTATATGCAAATGAAAAAG
>TARA_R100001480_G_scaffold16500_1_pt1 | contig 18196 bp, 1 predicted proteins | sample TARA_R100001480 | Tara Oceans TARA_R100001480 (sample SAMEA2622212) | marine metagenome | biome: marine biome (ENVO:00000447); feature: mesopelagic zone (ENVO:00000213) & marine oxygen minimum zone (ENVO:01000065); material: "saline water (ENVO:00002010), including plankton... | reverse complement strand
TCATAAAATGTCAGAAAAGAGAGTTCAGTTTAACAACATAGTACAAAATCAACTCCCCTCCTATGTGAGAGAGGAGTTCCCTCTTATTTCTGAATTTTTAAAACAATATTATCAGGCACAAGAATATCAGGGTGCTCCTATTGATTTAATTGAAAATATCGATAGGTATATTAAATTAGATAATACAACAAATTTAACTTATTCAACTACATTACTGGAAGATATCTCATTTAATGACTCTACAATAAAAGTTGATCTTGCAGTTTCACCAACAGGGACCAAAGGTTTTCCTGATACCTATGGACTAATTCAAATTAATGATGAAATTATTACCTACACAGGTAAAACAAATTCCTCCTTTACTGGATGCGTAAGGGGATTTGTAGGAATTACCTCATACATACCGCAAGGAAATAATGATAATTTAGAATTTACATCTACATCTTCTCAAGAACATGAAAAAGGTGATGAAATTAAAAATCTTAGTTGTTTATTTTTAAAAGAATTTTTAAAGAAAACAAAGAAACAATATTTACCATTACTTGATGAAAGATCTTTATCAGAAGATCTGAATCAAAATTTGTTTATAAAGCAGTCTAAAGATTTTTATCTTAGTAGAGGAACAGATAGATCTTTTGAGATTTTATTCAGAGCTTTGTACAATGAAGATGTAACTGTTGTAAAACCAAGAGATTTCTTATTTACTCCATCCAACTCAGATTATAGAGTTACAAGTGATCTAGTTGTTGAGTCAGTTGTTGGCAATCCTTTAGATTTAGAACAAGCAACTTTATTCCAAGATGCTTATGGATATAATTCTAATATCACAAAAGCATATGCACCAATCACTGGGGTAGAAAAATTACAGCAGGTAGGATCGGGAAAAAGTTTTTATAAGTTTAGTCTTGATGCAGGATATGATAGAGATGTTATTGTTGATGGTATCATATATGGGGCATTTTCTGTTCACCCAAAAACAAAATTAATTGGACAAGTTGGATCTGGAGTTTCAATTCTTAATGTAGATTCCACTGTAGGTTTTGGTACAACCGGAGAATTGTCTGTTACTTACAATGACACCACCACAGGAATTGTATCTTATACATCAAAGACGTTAACAGAATTTTTAAATTGCACTAATGTAACAGGAACGATTGTTGATGGTGAAGATGTTGGAATTAATACTTATGCATTTGGTAGATCATCTAAAAATCAAAATGAGGTAATTAGAGTAAAAATCAATTCAGTTCTTAGTAATGTAGAAATTCCCGATAACACTAAAGAGTATAGAGATGGAGATTCTGCAAGGATTAGAACTTTAGGAAAAGATAAGACTGATTCAATTTTTAAAAATTGGTTTTATAATTATTCAACCACACATAGAGTTGAACTTGTCAAATTAATTGACTCCTCTGATAGTAGTTACGAACTTAAATTATTTAAGGATCATTATTTTAAAGTTAATGATACAGTCGTCTTAACTGATAATAGTGGAAATAGAAAAGACTCAGTAATATATCAAGTTACTTCACCATCATCCATTTCTGTAAAAGGTCAAGGTAATTTAGATTCAAATAGATCGTACACCCTAAAAAGAAATATTTTAAGAGGTAATGCGACTAATTTTGCATCTGCAGGTTTAAGTCAGGCAAATGTGCAAGCTGTATTTGACGGAGATGAAAATTTTCTTGTAACTTCTCCATCAATTCCTTCATATTTTACTGCGGCGCTAAACACAGATGATAGATCTACAACTTTTTCTGAAACCGTTCCAGCAGGAACAGAAGTAGAAATTTCAAGATTAGGAAAACATAGTTTCTACACTGGAGATCCTGTTTATTATAGTGGTGAAGTAATCACCGAAAAATTTATTGCTGATGATAATACTATTCAAACAAGAACAGGAAGAGGAACTTCTTTAGGAGCAAACTTCCCTGATGGTTTATATTTTGTAAAAAGAGTTTCAGATACAACAGTAAAATTTGCTAAGAGTAGAAGTGATTTATTTAATAACAGATTTGTTGAAGTTGAAAGTGAAACAAAAGTAATTAATAATAAAGTAACTCCATATGAATTTAAGGATAAAACTTTAAAATCTCAAAAGATTGTTAGAGAAATTCCAAAACGTGCTCAACATACTGGCAAACTTACTCCTACAAAACCTGGATTTACTGGAGTATTAATTAACGGAGTAGAAATTTTAAATTATAAAGGTAATGATGTTATAAACTACGGAAAAATTGAAGAAATTGAAGTTCTGTCTCCTGGCCAAAATTTTGATATTATTGATCCCCCATTAGTTCTTATTGAAGATTCAGTTGGAACTGGTGCTACAGGAAACGCTGCAGTTCTTGGAAATCTGAATCAAATTAGAGTTATTGATCCTGGATTTGATTATACAGAAACTCCAGTCATAACAATCACTGGTGGTAATGGAAGTGGTGCATCTGCACAACCAAATATGAAACTGATTAATCATTCGGTTTCATTCTTTGCGGAACCAGCATCAAATAGAGTTGGACTTGGTGCTACTGTATCTACTATTGGATTCGGAACATTCCATAAGTTTAGAAATACTGAACAAGTAATATACAGGACAAACGGACAGGATGGTATTGGTGGATTAACGACCGATGCAAAATATCATGTATCAGTAGAGGACAACGAAACTGTTAAACTCTTTAATACTGTTGGAGATGTTTTAGCAGGAATTAATACTATCGTATTAACTTCGTTCGGTAATGGATCACATAGTTTACAAAGCGTTAATAAGAAATCTGTAGTTGAGTCTATTTCTGTAATATCAGGCGGATCTGGATATGAAAATAAAAAGAGATCAGTTGCCATTGCCGGAGTTAGTACATCTCAAAATACAATCACGATCAAAAATCATGATTATCTGTCTGGAGAAAAAGTAAAGTATACTGCAGGCACCTCTACAATTGAAGGTTTAAGTGATGGATCAGAATATTATGTAATTAAACTTGACGATGATAATTTTAGATTAGCAAATATAGGTCTTACAACATCTTCTAGAACTTTCTTCTATGATACAAATCAGTTTGTCGAATTGAAATCGACCGGTGCTGGAACTCATTCCTTTAACTATCCAGAAATTTCTGTTACTATCGCTGGGCCCATTGGTATATCCTCCATCGGAGAGGAAACTTTCCAAGCACAATTGCAACCAATATTCCGTGGACAAGTAACTTCTGTCAATCTTTCAAATAATGGTGTCGGATATGGTTCTTCAGAAGTATTAAATTTAGATAGACCACCTTCAGTCACTTTAGTCCCCGGAACTGAAGCACAGATGCAACCCATCATTAATGATGGAAAACTTCAGGAAGTATTGGTAATTAATTCTGGCAGAAGATTTAATTCTCCTCCAGATCTAGTTTTAGAAGGTGAGGGAGTTGGTGCAGTTATTGTTCCTATTCTAACAGATGGGACTATCACTTCAGTTAAAGTTTTAGAATCTGGAACTGGATATAACCAATTAACTACAACCATTAGTGTTGTTTTCCCTGGATCAGGTGCAACGTTAAAAGCAAAACTTCAAAATTGGAGAGTTAATCTAACACAAAAATATCTTTCTTCGTGGAAAGATGATGATGGTGTAATTACAAATGGTGTAAATGAAGATTTTGAACTACAATATGCTCACATTTATGCTCCAAGAAAATTAAGACAATTAATTTATTCGGTTGACCAGGATGGAAAAGTTCTTTATGGGGAAACTGATCTTAAAATAAACGTCAATACTAGACAAGAAGAACCATCAATACAACATTCACCGATTATTGGTTGGTCATATGACGGGCATCCGATTTATGGACCATACGGATATTCAACAAGATCTGGTGGTGCTGTAACTCAAATGAAGAGTGGGTATGTTGAAGATGCTCCTAAAGAAAATAGACCTCCACTTACCATATGGCCAAGCGGTTTCTTTATAGAAGACTTTACTTATAAAAATTTACCTGATGAGGATGTTCTTGACGAAAATAATGGAAGACATTGTGTCACTCCAGATTTCCCAAATGGATCTTACGTATACTTTGCTACAATAGATACGGTAGCAGATACCCAATCACCATATGCAGGATTTAGAAGACCAGTTTTCCCATATTTGGTAGGAGAAAACTTCCATGCAAAACCAAATGAATTTAATTTTGCTAAAACTTCAAATCAGGATAATTACAATTTCAATGCCTCTGGTTATGTAAAAAATACCACGCCATTTAATTATTTTGATGGTAACGAAAGATACGAGTATCTTTCCTTACCAAATGATTTAAAGCAATCTGTAGAAATTACTAATACCAAAAAAGGATCAATTCAGTCAGTTGGAATTTTGACTGGTGGCGACAATTATAAGGTAAATGACCCCATTGTATTCAATGAATCAAACACAGGTGGTACAGGCGTTTCTGCGAGGGTCTCAAGAGTTCTTGGTAGACCTGTAGAAAGTGTAAGTCTTGCAACTAGTTCTGTTTCTAACGTTGAATTTTATCCAGATGGAAAGGGAAAATATCTCTTATTTGCAGACAATCCACATCAATTCCAAAATTCAGATATCATTACAATATCTGGAGTTTCAACAACTTCTACAGATTTAGAAGGAATTTATTCTGCTGGAATCGGAACGAATGTATACACACTAACCGGGGTAGGAACAACTGCTGTAGAAACTGGGACTGTAGCACAAACAGGTGTTACAACATTCTTCAATGTATCAGGAAATTTAAATTACCCTAACATCAGGGAAAATGATATTCTTCAAATCGGAACAGAACAAGTAAAAGTTTTAAATGTTGATAACAGACAATCAAGACTTAGAGTTCTAAGATCTTTCAATGGAGTTGTTGGAGTATCTCATACAGTTGGAACTGGAGCTACTGTAACTCAAAGAAAAATATCAATCTCTGCAGGATTTAAAACTGACTTTGCATACAAATTAAATAGACAAATTTACTTCAATCCATCTGAAACTGTTGGTTTAGGTAGCACTGCTGGTGTGGGAATTGGAAGCACAATTTTCTTCTCAAATCCAGGAACTGGTGCTACAAGTTCAATTATTCCAACTAAAACTTTGCTTATTAGAGATCATGATTTGAACACTGGTGATCTTGTGACATATTCTGCTAATGGTGGAAGTGGAATTATTGTTCAAGACGAGACCAATGTTGGAGTTGGAACGACACTTGCAGACGGAACTCAATTATTTGTTGCTAAAGTAACAGATTATCTGATTGGACTTTCAACCGTAAGAGTTGGTCTTGGAACCACGGGAACTTTTGTTGGTGTAGGAACAACAGCATCTACAACTTTAGCATTCTTGAGTGTAGGATCTGGAGTAGTTCATAGTTTGAAAACAAATTATGATGTAATCACTGGAAATGTTAGTAGAAATAGAGTAACTGTTTCTACTGGACAATCTCATGAAGTTGTCATCAATCATGATATATTCTTAGACATAAATCCTGGAGTATCTTCAGCATTTAATATAAGATACAATGACTTTAATCGTAAAGTAATTGTTGATCCACAATCTTACACCTCAACGGGTATTAATACATCCACTGGTGTTATTACTATTACTAATCACCAATTTACTAAAGGTCAAAAAATTGTTTATACTTCAGGAGATGTTGCTGAAGGATTAGTAAATGAAAAAATTTATTATATTGGTATAATCGATAATAATAGATTCAAATTAACAGAAACTTATGATGATGCAATAAGAAAAATACCAGCTGGAGTTGGTATTGCAAGCACTGGTGGTGGTGGAACTATCAATCCAATTAATCCACCATTAAAACTGTACAAAAACTCTACTGTTGATTTTATTTTAACAGATTCTTCTTTATCATATACTCAACAAGCAACTAATTATTCTGCGTTTGAGTTTAACTTATATGCGGATAAGAATTTCACTAACATATACACTGGTAAAGTTAGTGATGGTAAAAATTATGATGTAACTAAAACTGGAAGACCCGGTATTGATGGAACTGCAAAAGTTTCTTTGGTTGTAAATGAAAATACTCCAGATGAACTCTATTATAGATTAGATCCTGTTTATGAGAGTGACTTACCCACCACTAAATCTGAAGTTAATGTGGATGGGGATGTTTTACAAAATAATACCATTGAAATTAAAAAAAGTCTTTACAATGGAAAACATAAAGTATCAACAGCATCTACAAACTTCTTTGAATTTACGATTGGAATAACTCCAGAAAAATCTTCTTATATTTCATCTACTTCAGCTGCTATTATCAATTATGAAACTGATTGCACCCACACAAAAGGTCCTATCAGTCAACTTGAAATCATAAGTGGTGGTAAAGCATATTATTCTCTGCCAGGAATTACAACCGTTTCCTCAGTTAATGGAACTGGAGCGATTTTAGAAGTAGATAGTAACACCATTGGTCAAATCAATAAAACTAGAATCAAAGATATTGGTTTTGATTTCCCTGTTGATAAAACTTTAAAACCATCAATTACTCTACCAAATATAATTAAAATTGAATCCCTTAAGTCATTTGAATCCATTGGAATTACTTCCAGTGGTAGAGGATATTCAACTGCACCTAAACTTTTAATATTTGATGGAAAAACAAAAGAAAGAGTCACTGATATTGATTTAAAATATGATCTTGGTGACGAGAAGGTAACTATTCTTAAAAATACTAAAGGAATCAGCAATACCTTACCAACAATCATACCAACAGCAAATACAAATGGCGTTGGTATTAGCACCATTGGATTTAATACAACAACTAATCAAGTCACAGTGACTTTAGCAGTTGGATTTAGTACTGCTGAAAGTTTCCCAATCGCAGTTGGCGATAAAGTTCTAGTAGAAAATATTAGTGTTGGTGTTGGTTCCACAGGAAGAGGATTTAACTCCTCCGGATATAACTTCAAATTATTCCCTATTATTGATGTAGATCCAAATATTGGTGGAGTTGGAGCAACTGTTTCTTATAGTCTTGAGGGATTATTTGATTCTAGTAGAGGAGAATTTGTTGGCGAGTTTGACAAATTTAATTCTGGGGGAAGAATTATTCCTGAGAAACTTTTCCCAACCTTTGATATTGCATTAAAGGACAATAATTTTATTGATGGCGAAGTAGTTGAGTCTGACACTACTTCAGGAATAGTTGAAAGTTGGGATAGAAAAACTGGAGATCTTAGAGTTTCGACTGATAGAGATTTCTTAATTAATGAAGTTATCAGAGGAACTGCATCAAAAACTCAAGGAATTGCTTCTTCTATCACAACTTTTGAATCTTCAGTTGATACTGGTTCATCATCAAAAGTTTTGAAAGGATCTAGAACAGATTCCGGATTCTTAAATGCAAATATGCAGAGAGTTCAGGATAGTTTCTACTATCAGAACTTCTCATATTCACTTAGATCAAGAGTTGATTATGATACCTGGAATGATGTTGTAAGTACTACCAACCATACCGCAGGTTTCAAAAAATTTGCTGATTATCAACTTGAAACTCCAGCATCATTCTCCGAAGTAACTTCAAATTCGATGGCAGTAGGACTATCGACTGAGTTATCTTATTTTACAGTTGTCAACGATCTTTATGGAGTAGCTGATTTAAATTGTGTTTATAATTTTGATATTGTTGCTGAAAATTCTTTAGACATTGCTGGTTCTGTATATTCTGATGAAGTAATTTTTGCAAGTAGAATTTTGCAAGATTACTTTGAATCATTTGGAAATAGGGCTGTTCAAATTGACGATATGAGTGGATTATTTAACAGTAATCCCAGAACATCTAGATTTGCTTTAATTGATAGTTTTAATATTAATAATAGTAGAGCAATGAAGTATTTCATCTACTTTAAAGATGAAAGATTTATTGGTGAAAGACAATTTAATATAGTCACCATGGTTCAAGATGGAACATTTGCATATATGAACCAATATGCAAGAACGGATACCGTTGGTGAACTTGGATCATTTGATATGACTATCTCAGGAAATAATGGTTCTTTACAGTTCTTCCCCATCAAACCTGATGTCAATGATTATCAAGTTGTTAATATTGCATATCATCTCGATGATAATGTAACTGGAGTTGGAAGTACAGTATCCTTTGATAATGTAGTCGAGATACAAACGGATAGTGTTGATTGCACTAGTGGTCGTACAACAATTGTCTCTGTTGCAAACACTATTAGATCTATGAAGATCTATTCTTGTTTATCTGATTTAACTAATAATGAATATCAATATGATGAATTGAATGTAGTTCATGATGGTAGTGAAATTTATGTATCAGAATTTGGTAGATTAACTACAAATGGAACTGGTCCGTTTGTAGGAACTGGATTTGGAACTTTCTATCCATTCTTTGATGGATCTACAATTAAGATTGATTTTATCCCTGTTGCTGGAGCAGCAGTTACTGCAAATACAATGCAGATTGGAATTACTTCCGAATCTATTGTTGGATTTGGAACAACAGAGATGAAACATGCTTTCCTTGATGCACAAACCACAACGATTGCTGCATCTGGAAGCCCCGGAATTACTACAGTTGCATCTTATCTTCCAGAATATGATGCTGCATATTTCATGGTTCAAATTTCTGATACTGGAAGTAATCATAATCATCATGAAATGAGAGAAATGCTTGTTCTTGATGATTTCTCATCTACTGATGTGGAATCAACAACATATATTCAAGAATTCGGTATGGTAGAAACTGAAACTACTTTACCATACGTGACTGGACTTGGAACGTTTGGTGCAAGAGTAAATTCTGCTAATGGAGTATCATTAACGTTTACTCCAAATCCAGGTATTGGCGTAACAGTCAAAACCTTCATGAATGCACTTAGAATTGAAGATGATAGTAAAGATCAAATTGATTTTGATAATGGCTTGATTGTTTCACATTATGCAAGATATGAAGGAAGACAAAATGCTGTTAGAAAAACATTTGGACTTAATCATAAAGGTGCTCCAATCTTTGAAAAATATTTCGTAGGAAATGACAGCGACATTGTTAGCATTGATGCTAATACGATTAAGATTCCAAATCACTTCTATGTTACTGGTGAAGCAATTCGATATGATAGAAATGGTGGAATTACATCATCTATTGGTATTGCAACTACAAGTTTTGCTGGACTTGGTAATACAGAATTCCTTCCAGTCAATCAAGATATATTTGTAATTAAAATTACTGATGAAACAATTAAACTTGCATCAACTGCAGAAAATGCTCTCAAGAGAATTCCCATTGCTATTGAACTTGAAAGTGTTGGTATTGGAACCTCTCACAGATTTGTAGCAACAAATCAAGATGCTAAGTGCTTACTTGCTATTGATAATTTAATTCAATCACCTATAGTATCTACTGCTCAAACTCAAACTCTTGCAGATAGAGTATCGACTCTTGATACTACCATATCTGTGAGTGGCGTTACGTCATTCTTTGGTGGAGATTTGATAAAAATGGGCAATGAAGTCATGAAGATCACTGGTATTGGTGTTGGTGGTACAAACATATTTACTGTTATCCGTGGTCATGTTGGAAGTAATATTTCAGTGGGAGCAACTGGTGATATAATCACCAAAGTTGTAGGCAACTACATTATTAATGATAATGTTCTGAACTTCGTTGAACCCCCATTTGGTGGTCAACCAATTGGAAGTGTTACTAACAGGCCAGACGAAAGAGATTGGACTGGTATTACAACTGGTTCTACTTTCCAGGGAAGAATGTTTATGAGATCTGGAACACCAGACACAACGGAAGACACTTATTCCGGAAACGTACTATTCGATAGTCTTTCTGATCAATTTGATGGTACAACTCCAACCTATGTTCTTACCTCTGCAGGGTCATCTACAATTTCGGGTATATCTTCCGGAAATGGAATTATCTTAGTCAATGATATTTTCCAAGAACCTGGAAATAGTTCAGACTATACTATGGGAGAGAGTGCTGGTATTACGACCATTACATTTACCGGAACAGCATCATCAACAACAACTGATGCTAATACTGCCGGTCTTCCTCTTGGTGGAGTTTTACTTTCAGTAGGGTCTACAGCAGGGTTGGGATATCAACCTTTAGTTTCTGCAGGTGCAACTGTCAGTGTTTCTGGACTTGGAACTATTTCATTGGTTAGTGTAGGAAATACTGGATCTGGATATAGAGCACCAAATAAGTATGAATTCCTTGCAAATATTGCATCTCCGGTTGGAGTGGGATCAACTGAAATTTACATAGAAAATACTGGAAGTGTTCTAAATCTGGTTAGTATCCTAAACAGTGGATCTAATTGCACAATTGGTGTCGGAACCGATTTTACACCGGTTACAATTGTTTCCGCCGCATCTACTTTTGTTAGAATTGGAACTGGAAATACAATTTCTACTGCAATTTCTCAAGGAACTAAAACTAAAATTATTATTAATAATCCTCAAATTGGATTTGTAAATGTAAGTGTTGGTGAAAGTGCAACGGGAATTTCCACAATGACGCATGTTGGTTTTGCGACTATCATGACGGGAACTGGTAATATCTCAACTTCAGTTACAATAACAAATCCAGGTTCTGGATATACCACTCTGATTAAACCATTTGCAGAAATTGATGATCCACTTTCCTACTCAAATATTCCATTAAATTATGTTGGAACTGCTCAATCTGGACTGAATGCAACTGTAGATATTGTTGTTGGTAATGGGTCAAGTATTATTGATTTCTCAATTAATAATACAGGTGTTGGTTATGCTCCTGGAGAAATTCTTACTATTCCAATTGGTGGTTTGGCTGGAATTCCTACTTCGGGAACATTTAGTAGATTTGAATTGGATGTTCAAAAAGTATTCTCTGATGAATTTACTGGTTGGACAATTGGAACTTTACAAACTCTTGATGACCCATCTATCAATTTTGATGGTAGCACCAAAGCATTTAATATTACTCTTGGTGGTAATCAAATTTCAATTAGATCCAATAGAGGATCTAAGATTGATGTAGAACAAGTTCTTATAGTGTTTATTAATGATATTTTACAAGAACCTGGTCAAGGTTATCAATTCCCAGGCGGTAGTGTTATTACTTTCGCTGAAGCACCAAAACCTGGTGATTCATGTAAGATTATTTTCTATAAGGGAAGTGGAGATGATCAAGATGTTATCTTGAGGGAAATTATTGAAACTGTGAAGAAAGGTGATGAAGTTACCCTTGGATATGATCCAAGTCGTGGCCAAGATAAGTTCTTACAAGAAAATGCAAGGACTGTAACAGCAGTTAATACGACTGACCAAGTTCAAACATTCCCATATTTTGGTCCAGGTAATACTGCAGATGAAACATTGTTTAGACCACTTGTATGGTGTAGACAAACTGAGGACAAAATTATTGATGAAAAACGTGTCTCTAAAGATAGGGAACTATATGAACCACTTATCTATCCATATGCATATATAACAAAATCTGTTGGTATTGGTTCCACTCACGTATATGTTGATAGAGTGAGACCACTATTCAATGGAAGAAATGAAAATGACACTAGTCTTTTATTCCAGAATAAAGTTAAATTTGTTTCTCAAGTCGTACAAGTAGGAGCATCTGCTACTGCAATTGTAAGTGCTGCAGGAACTGTATCATCTCTTGTTATATCCGATGGTGGTTCTGGATATCTATCTGCCCCTACTGTTAGTATTGCTGGAACCGCACAGCAAGATGCCACATTGGGATTAACCACTGCTACTGCTACTGCAACTATTAATGCAGCAGGAGCTGTTTCATCTTTAACTCTAACTAATGTTGGAACTGGTTATACATTTGACAAACCACCAGGTGTTCTGATTTCTTCTCCTGGATATAGTGAGGAAGAAAATTTAATCACAAACTTCCTTGGTGATTCTGGAATTATTGTTGGATTTGGAACAACGACTGTAAGTGGAGTTACCACTCAATTTATCTTTGACCTTCATATTCCATATGGATCTAAGTTAAGAGAATCAACAATCGTTGGAACTGCGGTAACTCTGAGTTCTTTGAGTAAGAATGATTACTTTATTGTTTCTAATTCTAATGTTGGATCTTTGACCACTTCCATTACCTCAATTGATCATCAAGATGGTTCCACTGCTGGTATTGGTAAATCGTTTGTTGATAACGTATATGTTGTTCAAAATGCACATAACGTTGAAAGAAATATCATCGGAATTGGAGTTTCGGTATTCAGAAGAGTATTTGTAAATGTTGATGATTCTTTCGCATTTGGAACTGCTGGAACTATCTCCACAACCACTCTCGCAGGTTATGGTGATTATAGTTGGGGTAAATTTGTAATGGCATCGAGAGCAGGATTAACCTCTCATATTGCATATACATCTGATGGGATAATCGGAATTAATACCTCTATGAGGGTTGAAAGATCTCAACAATTGAAGTCCAAAAATTATATCCCATCCAATACATAATAAATAAAAAAAACTCCATTAAATTGGCACAAAATGGCTGCAATTATAACTGATCAAATTAGAATATTGAATGCAAAGAATTTTGTATCTGGAGTTAGTTCCAGTTCTAATTCATACTATTCTTTTATTGGTCTACCAAATCCATCAGACTATCAAAGTGACTGGGACTCAAATCCTCCCGCTCCTAAGGATAATTTTTCTGAAGAGAATGATTACTGGGATACCATGATCGCTCTGAAGAAAATAAATTCTTCCGATGTTCGGCAGGTAATTCCCAAGAGAAATTGGGCTTCTGGCACCACTTATGACATGTATAGACATGATTATAGTGTGACCAAAACTGCGGCAGTTTCTGGTGCCACTAATCTTTATTCTGCATTTTATTATGTAATGAATAGTGATTTCAAAGTTTATATTTGCCTTCAAAATGGGTCAGAACCAAACAATCCAAATGGTAAACCGTCACTTGATGAACCAACATTCACAGATTTAGAACCAAGATCTGCTGGTTCTAGTGGTGATGGGTATATTTGGAAATATCTTTATACAATTAAACCTAATGAGGTTGTTAAATTTGAGTCTACTGATTTTATACCAGTTCCTGCCAATTGGGAATCCTCAACTGATAACTCAGTTGTTAGAGATAATGCTGTAGACGGATCTATTAAAATTGTAACTGTAACTAACGCTGGAGTTGGTTTAGGAACTGCTAATCAAACTTATACGAGAGTTCCAATTGAAGGTGATGGTTCCGGAGCAGAGTGTACCGTAACTGTTGGTGCTGATTCTAAAGTAAGTAGTGTAACAGTTTCAAATCAAGGATCTGGATATACTTTTGGAAGTTTGAATTTAATTTCTGGTGGAGTTCCAACCGGAACTACAATTCCCACTTTTGATGTGATCATGTCTCCTCAGGGTGGACATGGAAAAGATATTTACAGAGAACTTGGAGCATTCAATGTTCTGCTATATTCTAGAATTGAAAATGATAATGAGAATCCAGATTTTGTAACTGGTAATCAAATTGCAAGAGTTGGTGTTGTAGAAAATCCCGAAGTATCGACTGGGACAATTTTAAGTTCAGATAAAGCAAGTGCTCTTAATGCACTAAGACTGACTGGAACAGGATATAGTTCTGCTTCATTTACTGCAGATGCATACTTTACTCAAACAGTTGCTACTGGCACTACTGCAGTTGGTAGAGTTGTAAATTATGATGCAACAACAGGAGTTTTAAAATATTGGCAAGATAGATCTCTTGCAGGATTTAACACCGTTGGAACTGCTTTGACAAATCCAACATATGGTTTTGGTATAGAATCATTTACTGCTTCACCGTCACCAGGTGGAAGTTTAACTATTGTTCCATCAAGCGGATCTAATTTAGCAATTGATACTTCCTTTACTGGTATCTCAACCATAATAAATAATAAAACATATTATCTTGGTCAGTCATTTACCAGTGGAGTTGCAGGTCCTGAAGTTAAAAAACATGCAGGAAATATTATCTACGTTGATAACAGACCTTCAATTACCAGATCATCTAACCAAAAAGAAGATATCAAAATCATTTTGCAGTTCTAAAGAATTATGTCTCAGCAAACAAATCTCAATGTAGCTCCTTATTTTGACGACTTTGATCCTGCTAACGACTACCACAAAGTCCTATTTAAACCAGGATTTCCGGTTCAGGCGAGAGAATTAACAACTTTACAATCTATTCTTCAGAATCAGATTGAAAAATTTGGACAGCACTTTTTTAAAGAAGGTGCAAAGGTAATACCTGGTAATACTGGATATAGTCAATTATACTATTGTGTTCAACTGCAAAATACATATCTTGGAGTTCCTGTTTCTGCATATGCTGATCAGTTAATTGGAACAAAAATTACTGGTGAAGAATCTGGAGTAACTGCTGTTGTTGATAAAATACTTTTACCTGAAGATTCTGAAAGAGGAAATCTTACACTCTATATTAACTACTTAAGTTCCAGTACAGCAAATAATTCAACTCAAACTTTTTCTGATGGTGAATCACTAAGTTGTAATCAAATTATCTCATCTGGTCTTCTTGGAAACTCAACGATTGCTGCTGGATCGCCTTTCGCAAACGCTCTTGCTTCAGATGCATCTGCAACCGGATCTGCTTTTCAGATTCAACAAGGAGTATATTTTATTCATGGAAATTTTGTAAATGTTCAAACTGAAACTTTAATTCTGGATCAGTATGGAGAAAATCCAAACTACAGGATTGGTCTTCAAGTTACTGAAGAGATTGTTAATGCTGATGCTGATGAAACATTAAATGATAATTCTCAAGGATTTAATAATTATTCTGCTCCAGGAGCTGATAGATTAAAAATATCTGTAAGTTTATTTAAAAAACCATTAACTGACTACAATGATGATCAGTTTGTAGAACTAGCAATCGTAGAAGATGGAAATATTAAAACTCCTACTAAAAGGGGAGATTTGGGTGGAGGAGTTGGATCTCTTGATATTAGAGATATTTTAGCAAGAAGAACATATGCAGAATCTGGAGATTATTATGTAAAGGCATTTGATCTCTCTGTTCATGAATCTCTCAATAATCAAAAAGGTAATAGAGGAGTATTTAATTCTGGGCAATTAACTTATGGTGGTCTAATTCCAACTGATGATTTAGCACTTTATAAATTTTCTCCAGGTAGAGCATTTGTTCGTGGATATGATATTGATGTTGCAAGCACTACGTATATTGATGTTCCAAAACCAAGAACAACAAAAACCATTGAAGATCAGTCTATCATATACAATACAGGACCAACTTTAAAATTAAATAGAACTTTTAGAGCACCAGATGTTGGTATTGGCAATACGTATGTTCTTAGTTTAAGAGATCAAAGAGTTGGTGTAAACACTGATGGCACATCAGGAAATCCTGATCCAGCTGGAAAGGAGATTGGTGTAGCAAGAGTCTATGACTATAGATTAGAATCTGGATCATATGATGCAAATAATAGTTCACTTAATCAATGGGATATCGCGTTATATGATGTTCAAACAACTGTAGATTTAGTTCTCAACCAACCGACTACACTCTCCGTTCCTACTTTTGTTCAAGGTTCTCGTAGTGGTGCAACTGCATTTTTAAAAGATGCAGTTTCCAATTCAAATGCATTATCTGTGTATGAAACTGAGGGAGATTTTATAGTAAATGAACCTCTAGTATTTGATGGAGTTGCTAATGGTAGAATAGCCATTGCAGTAACTGCTCATGATTTATCTGCAGTTAAATCCGTATTTGGTTCAAATGATAGAGTAACTGGTATTAATACTTTTGCAGCAGATGTAATTCAATCAAAGAGTATAGTACTTGGAGTGGCAAATGTTTCCGAGGTATCTGGTGGCGTTAGTACAGTACGAAGTACAAATAATGCAATGCCTGGTGCATTTAAAGTAGGAGATCTTGTTGAATACACTAACACTGCAGTCAGTATAACTGACCCTTCAATGGCAAGAGTTGTAGGTGTAGCAACTAATACTATTTCAATCGCTGCTGTAACTAATGTTCCTGGAATTGTAATCGGAGCTCTTCCAACAAGTGATGTTAATGTAAGTGATTTTAGATTAGTAACAACTAAATTGGATTCATCTTCGGATAATACACTTTATACTCATTTACCAAAAGCAAACATTGCTTCAGTTGATCTTACTAATGCAAATTTAGTTATTAGAAAAACTTTATCTGTAGACATTGCTTCTAATCGACTTTCCTCTCAAGTGACTGCAGCGGCAAATGAAACATTTTTACCATTCGATGAAGAAAGATATTCTCTTATTAGATCTGATGGAACTGCAGAACCATTAACTGCAGACAAGGTGGCAATTGATTCTGCCGGAACAGGACTTAACATTTTTGGTCTTGGAGCAAACGACACCGGAGCATCTTTAATTGTTTCTATTAGAAAAGTAAAACCAACATCAAAAATAAAAATTAAAAATAGAGTTAAAACTCTAATTGTTGATAAATCAAATAACGCTGCCTCAGGAACTGGATCAACAACTGTAAACGATGGTCTGGACTATGGAGATGGTAATTTCCCATTCGGAACCAGAGTTCAGGATGAGACAATTTCATTAAATGTTCCTGATATTATCACAATTCATGGTATTTTTGAATCATCTGATACCAATGCTGCCTCTGCGCCAAAGGTTTCTTTAATTAATATCAATAGTACTTCTACCACAACAGCAGAATTATTGATTGGAGAATCCTTTACTGGTCAAACAACTGGGTCTGCACAGATAGTTACTGAAAAACTTACCGCAGGTCAAATTTCATTCACTTCTACTAATGATGTACAATTAGTAGAAGGTGAAACAGTAATATTCCAAGAGAGTGGAGTTCAGGCAATAGTATCTGTCTTAGAATCTCCAAGTTTTGATATTTCTCAAAACTTTAGTTTTATTACTGGCCAGGAAGAAACTTTCTATGATCAAGGAAGAATAAAAAGAAAGCAAGGTAAATCTGCTCCAGCAAAACAATTAAAAATTTATTTCTCAAGTGCTTCATTTGATTCAACAGACAATGGAGATATTACCACAGTAGAGTCTTATAAGAATTTTGAATATGGGTCCGAAATTAAGTCTGTCAATGGTTTCCGCATGTCGGATATTATTGATATTAGACCAAGAGTTTCTGAGTATACTGTCGCAGAAGATGCAAGATCTCCACTAGAATTTTTTGGAAGAACTTTTAATAGTGCTGGCAATTCTGCCACTAACATATTAGCGTCAGATGAATCGATTCTAACAACATTTTCATATTATCAAGGTAGAATTGATAGAGTTTTCTTAGATAAGAATGGAAAGTTTCAAGTTGTTTATGGAACTCCATCTGATCTTCCACGAAGACCTAATCCCGTTGATGAAGCATTGGAGGTCGCTGAAATTACGCTACCCCCATATCTCTATAATGTAAGTGAAGCATCTCTTAGATTCTTGGAACATAAAAGATTCCAAATGAAGGATATTAAAAATCTTGAAAATAGAATTAAGAGTCTTGAATTTTATACATCATTGTCTGTATTAGAGGCTAACACAGCAAACTTACTCATAACTGACGGTGATGGTCTTAACAGATTTAAGTCTGGTTTCTTTGTTGATAATTTCTCTACATTTAGACCTCAAGAAAATCGTATTGGAATTAAAAATAGTATTGATAGAAAACATAAAGAGTTAAGACCAAGACACTATACAAATTCAGTCGATCTTATTTTTGGACCTGTTGTAGGTGTAGATCCAACTGCGGATTTAAATTTTGCTTCTATTGAAGGAACAAATATCAGAAAGGCAAATGATGTAATTACTCTCGATTATAGTGAAGTAGAATATATTAATCAACCATTTGCGACTAGAACTGAAAGCGTAACTCCCTTCCTCATAAGTTTCTGGCAAGGAACTATGGAATTGAATCCTGCTTCAGATACTTGGGTAGATACCGTAAGAATTGATGCCAAGATTATTGATGTAGAGGGTGATTATGCTTCTACCGTAGAGCGTTTAGCAGATACAGAAGGTCTTGACCCACAAACCGGTTTTGCTCCTATTGTTTGGAATTCTTGGGAAGCAAATTGGACTGGTTTTGAATTTAATGATACTACTAGAACAACAACTTCTGGTTTCCGAAACGTCGGCGGCACCAGAGGTGTTGGTGGTTGGATCAAT